>ERZ1026844.9-NODE-9-length-202062-cov-80.953279_pt1 | contig 202062 bp, 171 predicted proteins | sample MGYA00380152_ERZ1026844 | MGnify/ENA primary metagenome ERZ1026844 (study PRJEB33269, sample SAMEA4719788) | human gut metagenome | biome: human-associated habitat; feature: organic feature; material: feces | place: Cameroon | collected 2013-10 ... | reverse complement strand
TAAAAGCTGTAAAGCGAGTAATGTTTGGGCGAGCATCTCTTGACCTGCTCAAACGGAAAATGGTCTTCAGCGACCTGTGCTTCAACTAAATTGCGGAAGAACCAATATTTCTTACGTTCAAATATCATATTAGAGTACTTTTTTTGATATTGGTATCATATTTTACACCGCAAAGATAATGATTTTATCCCAAAAGCCAGCAGTGTCCACTTCTCCAAAAAAGTTTTCTTTTGGCTGGCAGGAATTTGGTTCACGAGCATTGGCATCATCATCATTGAGCTGACACTTGGAATGCTGCGGATATTCGGTTTGATGGACTTATAATATCGAATTTCTAAGAGGTTACGAAGCATCGTTTTTACCTTATGTTCATGGTTTCATACCAATAATGGCAGCATACGACGGCTTTTTGTGGTGAATCTTCGTTTGGATGAAGCCAGCCTCGTTGAGCAACGACTGGAGCTGTTCAGGAGAATACGCTGTCATGCCCTCCACGACATTGGTCCATACGGAATCTGCATCAAGCACCTCTACCATGATGGCGAACTTGCCACCTTTTTTCAGTACACGGCGAACTTCTTGTAGGCAGTCAGACAGGTTGGGCCAGAAATATACCGTCTCGACAGCCGTTACAAGGTCGAACTTCCCGTCCTCGTAGGGCAACTTCTCGGCAGAACCCTGACAGACGAAGACTTGCTTGTCGAGTACGTTGGCGTTTACTTTCCTGGCTTTCGCCACGCTCTCCTCCGAAATGTCGATGCCATAGACCTGCGCCCACTCACTACGTTTGGTTAATCTTTTTAGGGTAGCACCTCCACCGCAGCCAATGTCAAGCATCGTCCAACCCTTCTGGAATTCTACGAAGCCCAACCCCCAATTCGTCAGCGGTGCATGGCCGAAGTTCATCATACGCAGCATCATCCGTCCCATCCAGCCTTGTGGATTGGCGCAATTTGTGAAGAACCTGTTAAGCAGTCCCATATTCAAACCTTATTAGTATTATGCAACTGCATAAGGTACGATGATTCCAGAATATGTGCAATACCCAAATCACATGATTTACGACTAAATCCAAAACTCCTGAAAAAGGCCACGCCCTCGTACACCTCGGCCATGCTGTGAAATCTGCAATATGCTCTAACATATAATTATTCTATTATTGTTCCACATCTGAAGGACTGTAGTTGTTCTCCCATCATGTCTTTCATCACATCATACACATTGTCGCCTGTGCAATGACTGGTGTAGAACCGTGTATCAGGGTAATTGGCTTTCAGTCTTTTAGCCAATGCTTTGATTTCTTCATCCGTTTCTTGTCCGTCAAGCAAGTGGAAGCCACCAACTACAGTATTTACAGGCCAAGGACAGGCAGCCAGAATGTTCTCCAGTCCGCTATGAGCACAACCTGTGAATAAGAGAACTTCAACATACAGAGCAATTTCATGGCGGAAATCATCATGCACATATTTGCCATTGGCATCCTGCACGAAAAGGTTCTGATTTCCCTTGGGCATCGGATGATTCTGAGGGATATGGGCAATCACATGGATGCCTTCTGCTATCTCACAAGTCTGTTCAATCTTCAGAAGCCTCTCTTCATTGATTTCTGGCCACTTCGTAGTAATGCTATGTAGATTCCCCCGTTTAGAAAAGAATTCACCGCTCATGGCATCGGGCGAGACGATGACCTTAGCCTGTCGATTATGCTCCAAGAAATATCGTAGCCCTCCTTCATGGTCACTATGCCCATGAGAAATGAAAACATAATCCACATCATTTAGGTTTATACCCAACTGCTTTGCGTTTCGGATAAACAAGTCACTTGCTCCTGTGTCAAGCAGGATCTTGTGCCGCCTTTGTCATATTGCTTGCGTTTGCCGACGGGAGGCTCTGTCAAAGTGATGCGAACCACAGCAGTTCTTTCAAGACTGCGGGCAAGAAAAAAAAGAGGATGACCTATTCGGGTCACCCTTTTTATAGTTTGATGTGGGAACGCTATTTCATCGTCACCGAGATGACGTAGTCCTCCGCCGGAAGGTCAGCCGGGAGGGTTATGAAAAGATTCTCACCGACTTTCTTGACTGACAGGGCCGTTCCGTCATACAATGCGGTCACTGACTTGACCTTGGCCTTCTTGGCGACCGGAATCTCAAGGACAGCGCCCGGGTTCTTAAGGACATGAATATAGAAGGTCTTGCCACCCGTGAGAGGAGCGGTCGAGACTCCCCACTCCTGCTCGGCGATCGGGCCGGGGCCGCAGCCCTTGATGGATTCACCATTCACCTTCATCCACTGGCCGATCTCTTTCAACAGAGACAGAGCGGCTTCCGGAAGACGGCCGTCGGCGCGAGGGCCTATGTTCAGCAAAAGATTGGTGTTCATAGAGACAGCCTTCGCAAGAGTGCCGATGAGCTGAGCGGCGGTCTTGTAGTCCCGATCCTTCACGCTGTAGCCCCAAGTGTGGTTCATCGTCTGGCACATCTCCAACGGGAGTTTGTCGCTGACCATCTGTCCCTCGGAATAACCGGCGGTGTTCTGCCCCGGAAGATCCCTCTCGAACATCTGGAAATCCTCTCCCTCAATCGGTTGGATGTGATGGTTGTTGCCGATCAGGCAGGCCGGATCCACTGAATGAATATATTCATAGAACTCAGGCATCTTCCAGTTGAAAGGAATCGAGTCGCGCTTGTGGTCCCAATAGCCGTCGAACCAGAGGGCGCGGACAGGGGCGTACTGAGTCATCAACTCTTTCACCTGCTGTTTCATGAAGCCGAGGTAGTGGTCATAGTCTGGATGATCGCCCTTGCGGCCGGTGTTGTGGCCGGACTCGCCAAGAGGGTAATCCTCTCTGATCCAGTCCAGAATCGAATAATAGAACTGGAGGCTCAGACCTTCCTTATGGCAGGCGTCAGCCAGATCCCTCATCACATCCTTTCCCCAAGGGGTAGCCTTGACGATGTTGTAGTCCGAAGCCTTGGTGTCGAACATCGAGAAACCATCGTGATGACGGGAGGTGATCGTCACATAGCCGGCACCGGCATCCTTGAAAGCCTTAACCCATTCCTCGGCGTTGTAGCCGGCGGGATAGAAAGCGGTCGCCGCGTGGGCATATTCATCCTTGTTCAGGCCTCCAAGCTGGAGGTACCACTCCCCTTGCGCGTATGACGCATATATTCCCCAATGCAGGAATATTCCGAAGCGGTCGTTGACGAGTTGGCGGCGCGCCTCCAGATTCTCCGGAGTCGGCTGATAGTGGTTCTGTGAATATCCCGCCGAAGCGGTCACGAGTGAAAGGCAGATTGCCAGAAAGGTGGTTCTCAATGTCTTCATAATGAATATATTTGTAAATACAATCAGTTTTACTCCTCAGGATAAAGCGATCCTGCGATGCCCATCTGAAGTCCTCGAAGCTCAGCGATGCCCCTCATCCGGCCGTAGCAGGAATATCCCGGGTTGGATTTCTTCTGAAGGTCATCGCACATCCTGTGGCCGTGGTCAGGACGGCAGAACACACGGAACTTGCGCTCCTGCATCACCTCAAGGAGGGTCTTCATCATGCCGTACATATCCACGTCTCCGGCAAGGTGCGTGTCCTCGAAATAGTTGCCCTCGGCGTCACGTTTCGTGCTTCTGAAATGCACGAAATCAGTCCTGTCCCCAAACTCGCGCATCATTCCGACAAGATCGTTGTCAGCCCTGATGCCGAACGAACCAGTGCAGAGGCAAAGGCCGTTGGACCAGTCAGGGACCGCGGCGATCAGTTTACGGAAATCATCCGCCGTTGAAAGGATCCTTGGAAGACCAAGAATCGGGAACGGTGGGTCATCCGGATGGATGACCATCCTCACTCCAACTTCGTCAGCCACTGGGCAGATCTGGCTCAGGAAGAAGATAAGATTGCTTCTAAGTTTCTCGGAATCAATTCCATCGTACCTTTCGAGCTCTTTTCTGAACTGGTCAATGGTGAAACTCTCCTCGCTGCCAGGAAGGCCGGCGATCATCGTTCGGGTGAGTTTGTGGATCTCCTCAGCGTCCATCTTCTCGAAACGTGCCTTTGCCTTGGCGATGTCCTCGGCTGAATATTCCTTCTCCGCCCCCGGTCTTTTCAGGATGAAAAGGTCGAACGCCAGCAGGGCCGCGCGCTCGAAGCGCAGACAGGTCGAGCCGTCCGGAAGCCTGTAGTCCAGATCGGTACGGGTCCAGTCAAGCACCGGCATGAAGTTGTAGGTCACGCACTTGATGCCGCACTCAGCGAGGTTGCGCAGAGTCTGCTTGTAGTTCTCGATATACTGGAGATAGTCCCCGGTCTGGGTCTTGATGTGCTCGTGCACAGGCACGCTTTCGACCACGCTCCAGATGAGTCCCCAGTCGGCGATCATCTTCTGGCGGGCCTTGATCTCCTTGACCGGCCAGACTTGACCGTTAGGAATATGATGGAGAGCGTGAACGATGTCAGTTACGCCTGTCTGACGTATGTAGTCCAGAGAGATAGGATCGTTCGGGCCGTACCATCTCCAACTCTCCCGCATCAAAAAAATATTATTTTTCATATCCTTAGATTGAGAACGCATCAAAACCTCCATCAACTACGTTGATCGTTCCGGTAACGGCCTTTGAGGCGTCGGAAGCCAGCCAGTGGAGGGTTCCGAGAAGTTCCTCCGGCTCAAGGAAACGTCCGAACGGAGTGTGGGCCAAAATCTTGTGAGAGCGGTCGGTCAGACTGCCGTCAGGATTCGTGAGCAGGGAACGGTTCTGGTTCGTGAGCAGGAATCCCGGAGCGATGGCGTTGACCCTGAAGCCCTCGCCGAACTTTATCGCAAGCTCGCCGGCCAGATACTTGGTCCAGTTGGCCACAGCGGCCTTGGCCACACCATAACCGGCCACACGTGTGAGAGGCCTGAGTGAAGTCTCGCTGCAGAAGTTGATGATCGAACCTTTCTTCTTCTCCACCATAGCCTTTGCGAAGACCATCGTAGGAAGCACTGTACCGAACAGATTGAGATCCACCACCTTGCGCACAGCCTCAACATCCAGGTCGAAAATTGTCTTCTCCGGCGGAACAGTGGCGGCGGCCATATTTCCGCCGGCGGCGTTCAGCAGGATATCGATCCCGCCAAACTTCGCCACGATCTCCTTGCAGTTGGCCTCAAGCGTCTCCTTGTCAAGCACGTTGGTCGGAAGGAAGCACGCCTCCCCTCCCTCAGCCTTGATCTCGGCGACAATGCCCTCACCCTTCTCGGAAGCCCTGTCAAGATCCAGAAGGGCGACCTTCGCGCCTTGCGCGGCGAAATATTTCACAATCGTGGCTCCGAGAACCCCGCAGGCCCCCGTCATCACCACCACTTTTCCTTTGATGTCAAAAAGATTCTCCATGATTGTTGTTATTTGTTGATTATTTGACAGGCATTGACTTGATCACCTTGGTGTTGATCTCGTTCAATTTCTTCTCATTCATCTTCACGACCTTCCTGTCGTAGGTCATGAGGCCGTTTACCTCACCCTCGACATCGGTCGTCTGAGTGTAAACCGCGCCGCAGACACCCTGCCTGACCAGCAGGATAAGGTGATCGGCGAACCTTGAATATTCATCAAGCACCTCGTCGCCGTTCTTGTACTGGACATAGCCCCAGTTGCGGTCAGGCTGCCACAGATGCCCCTCAAGCGGAAGACCGATGCCGCCATATTCACCCACCACATTCGCCATCTTGGTCTCCCAAAGGTACATCGCCGGATAAGGATAGTGATGGTTGTCCATGATGTCGCCGCAATCAGGCTCCCAGCTGCCTCCTGAGGACATGTTGATAAGTCTTGTAGGATCCTGCGCCCTCGTGAAATCAACGACGGCCTTGGTGTCGAACTGCCCCCAGGCCTCGTTGAACGGAACCCACATCACCACGCAAGGGAACTTCCTGACCTGCGCGATGATCTCGCCCCATTCCTTATAATAGTTGGCCTTGGCCATCGGCGTGGCAGGGAAATCCGTGCCCTCGCCGTAGTTGTGTATTCCCCACTTGTTGAGATTGTTGCCGGCAAAGGACGGCATGTCCTGCCAGACCATCATGCCGATCTGGTCGCAATGGTAGAACCAGCGCGAAGGCTCGACCTTGATGTGCTTGCGGATCATGTTGAAACCGAAATCCTTGGTTTTCTGGACATCGTACCTAAGAGCCTCGTCCGTCGGAGCCGTGTACAATCCGTCCGGCCACCAGCCCTGGTCCAGAGGGCCGAACTGGAAGAGAGGCTGACCGTTGAGAGCCATCAGTTTCGTGTTCTTGTTCTTGACGAACAATGAGACCTCCCTCATCGCCGTGTAGCCGTTGACAGCATCGATCGTCTTTCCGCCGCGGACCACGGAAACCCGGAGACCGTAGAGATAAGGCGAGTCCGGAGACCACAGCCGTGGATCCTCCACAGGAAGCGTCACCGTGCCTCCCGGAACAGTCTTTCCCCGGGCGATGACCTTGCCGGAGGCATTGTCGGTCGAATAGCCGACACCGCCCTCAAGAAGCTCCACCTTCACGACATCGCCTTCCAAAGCGCCCTCCGTGGTCACAGTGACATCGACCTTCCCCGCCTTGATGTCGGAGACAGCGTAGTAGTCAGCGACATGCGCCTTGGCCACCGGCTCGATCCAGACACTCTGCCAGATACCCGACACAGCGGTGTACCAGATGCCACTCGGCGTCCGGACCTGCTTGCCGCGAGGTTGGAAATCATTATCCGTAGAATCCTCGACCCTGACAACCAATGTGTTGTCGCCGGACTTCAGATAAGGAGTGATGTCAAAGGAGAAATGCGTGTAGCCGCCGGTGTGCCTTCCGACCTGGACATCGTTGACAATCACATCAGCCTGCCAGTCCACAGCCTCAAAGTTGAGCATCAGACGCTTCCCCTTCCATGCGGACGGAACCCTGAAAATCGTCTTGTACCAAAGAGCATCCTCCGGAGTCAGCATGCGTCCGACACCGGAAAGTGAGGATTCCACAGCGAATGGAACAAGAATCTGCCCGTCAAACTTTTCCGGGACAGCAGCGTTCTTTGGAGTTATTGAATATTCCCACAGACCGTTCAGGGATTTCCATTCGGGCCTTACCATCTGAGGGCGAGGATATTCCTTATGGACATTCTCCGGCGTGACCTCCTCGGCCCACGCCGTCCTGATGCGGTCGCCGGCAGGCGCCCAACTTTGGGCCGATACTGTTCCGGCAGTCATCAGGGACAATGCCAGAGCGGTGCAAAGACAATTCTTCATTTTGATTTGTTATTTGTTATTTGATCAGATTCCCGAGTATGGAGCGGCTCAGTTCCCTGGTCACGGTGCGGGTGGCCGCCGAAGTGGCGCTCTTCACCACCTTGTTGCCGGTGCTTACCTTCTTGGTCTTTGGGGGCTTACCGCCGGCCACCTTGTTGGAGACAGCTGTGCCGACAGAGGCGGCAACGGACGCTGTCACAGCCGTGAAAACCGCCTTGGCAAGCTTGCCGAACAGGCCGCCACCCTTGGCGGACTTCTTCTCGGTCTCCTTGGCCTGTGCCTCCGCCGCGGCTTCCTCCTCGTCCTTACGGGCCTGCGCCAGCAGCACCTCGAACGCGCTCTCACGGTCAACAGGAGTGTCGTACTTCCCGTAGATTCTGGACGACTTTATCAACTGGCTTCTCTGCGAGGTGTCAATCGCCCCGATCTGGCTGAGCGGGAACAGTATTTTCGCCTTCTGGACCACCCCGGGAGCGCCTTTTTCGTCAAGGAAGGAGACCAAGGCCTCACCGGTGCCAAGGTTCATGATGGCCTCAGATGTGTCGAACGAAGGGTTCGCCCTGAAAGTCTCGGCGGCCACCTTCACAGCCTTCTGGTCCTTCGGAGTAAACGCCCTGAGGGCATGCTGAACACGGTTTCCGAGCTGGCCGAGAATGCTCTCCGGGATGTCCGTCGGACTCTGGGTCACGAAATAGACACCCACACCCTTGCTCCTGATTAGTCTTACGACCTGTTCGATCTTGTCTGTCAAAGCCTTTGGCGTGTCGTCAAAGAGCATGTGCGCCTCATCGAAGAAGAACACAAGCTTTGGCAGTTCCATGTCACCGACCTCCGGGAGAGTTGAATATAACTCCGAAAGAAGCCAAAGAAGGAAGGTTGAATATAGCTTCGGCTTCATCATCAGCCTGTCTGCGGCCAGGACGCTCATCACGCCTTTTCCTCCCTCGCAGGCCAGAAGATCCTGAATATCAAAGGACGGCTCGCCGAAGAATTGGTCAGCGCCTTCATTCTCAAGGGTAAGGATCGACCTTTGGATCGCACCGACCGAAGCGGAGGCTATGTTGCCATAGACAGACGAATATTCAGAGGCATGCGCCTGGACATAGTTCAGCATGGATCGCAGATCCTTGATGTCAAGCAGAAGCAGACCTCTTTCGTCAGCTATCCTGAACACGATGTTCAGTACCCCCTCCTGAGTGTCGTTAAGGCCAAGGACACGGCTCAAAAGCTGAGGTCCCATCTGTGAGACAGTGCACCTGAGCGGATGTCCCTGCTGTCCGAACACATCGTAGAAGCGCACCGGACAGCTTTGGAACCGCGGAGCCTCGATTCCGAACTCAGCCATCCTCTTTTCGATGAATCCGCTCAGACGCCCCGGTTGGGATATTCCCGAAAGATCCCCTTTCATGTCCGCCATGAAGCAAGGGACCCCTGCCTGGCAGAAAGTCTCGGCCATGACCTGAAGTGTGACTGTCTTTCCGGTACCTGTCGCTCCAGCGACAAGGCCATGCCTGTTGGCCATCTTCCCGATGATGGAAACCGGACCTTCTGAACTTTGGGCTATCCAAAGCCCGTTCTTGGAATCGTACATCGTTGTCAGTTTTATAGTGTTGACTAATTATCTTTTATAGTGCGGTCACTCTTCATCCTTGCTGAAAAAGGAGAAATGAACCCTTCCGTATTTCTTTTCCTTCTTAAAACAAGGATGGTCCGTGAATGAATGCTCATCCCCGTGCTCCAGGATGAAATAGCAACCGGGATGGAGAATGTCCGCCGAATACACCTTGTCCGGCAATGTCTCCAGTCCGTCGAGGGCGTACGGCGGATCCGCGAACACTATATCGAACTTCTCGTGACAGATGCCGAGGAAATCAAACACGTTGTCCCTGACCATCGTGACATTGTCCAGACCAAGCCGACGGGCCTCTGTCTTGATGAACGAGGCGTTCTCCCGCGCCATCTCCACCGACCACACTCTCGCCGCCCCCCTTGAGGCGAACTCGAAAGCGACGGCCCCTGTGCCACCGAAAAGGTCAAGAACCTTCAAATCCTCAAACTCGTACTCGTTGTCAAGCACATTGAACAGACCTTCGCGGGCGAAGTCGGTGGTCGGCCTTGCATTGTAGCCGGCAGGGGGATTGACAGTTTTCCCGCGCAGTCTTCCTCCGATTATCCTCATAGCCTTTCGACAGATTTGAAATAACGGTACAGGGACATTTCCTCCTCCTCGGTCAAAGGAGTTCTGAAATAGACCGATGACACCTCCGGATTGAGTTGGAGCTTTCTCACGGCCATGAACAGGAAATATTCCGCGGTAGTGAAATCGGACGCACGGAACACGTTGGCCAAAAGCAGATTGCGACCCTGAGATATTCCAAGATGAAGATATCCCGCGGCGTAGGACGCGATGATCCTGTTATATTCATCGATGTTCTGCAGATCCTTCAGGATGTAGTACATCTCCGGCAGGACCTCCGCAGGTCTGCCATCGAAGTCAAGGACCGCCTGCGAGATTGTCCGGGACAGCATCTCTCCGATGGACAGGGAATATACCAATTCAGCGGCGTATTCCGGAAGCGAGGCATGGGAAACCTCATCGCCATCGCCTATGACAACGGTGTCGGCGAGGCTTTGCCGGGCCGTTGACTCATCAAAGAACGTTCGCGGGACCAATGCCACTTTCGGAGTGAACAGCGACACCTCCACATGCCGGTACCGCCGTTGGAACTCAGGAGCCGTGAAAACCGTGTCAGCGCCGCGCCATCCCGATTCCGTCACGGCGCCATCATCCTCCACCTTAAAAGAATATCCATTCAAGCAGACTTGAATGGATATTCCGTTTATCTTCTGTTTTGGATTCCAATCCATCTATGTCAGGTGATGACAGAGGATTACTCCCAGTTACCGACGTTGTTGTTAGGCGCGGAGACACTTCCGACCATAAGACCCTCGTAACGGCCCTGATCCTCGCACTCGGCGACTTTGTTCACAACAAGCTGATGATTCATTCCGTTAAGGATGGACTTCCAAGGCATCTTAGCCTCGAACAGCGGCACATTCACACCGGAGACCTTCTTCACGACAGCGTTCATCTCGATCTTTGTCACAGCGGCGACAGTCTCACCCTCCGCGGCGAAAGGAATCTCGTCGATCTTGTTGACATCGAAATCAGTCCTGCTGCGGAACAGGGTATCCTTGACGGCGATCTTGTTCTGGATAGAGAACACGAGTTTCTTGTCACCTTCCTGATAGAGCTTGTAAAGGCCCTCGTCGGTGATTCCCTTATGAGACTTCTTCACGTCATTGGTGTGAGCCACGGCGAGGGAGTCATCCTTTGAGCCGACCTGCATGAGAACCACCATCTCACCGTTGTTGTAGAACTGCTTGAGGGTGTCGAACGAAGCGGTGAACCTCTCGTTCACACTCTTGAACGCAACCTGGAGATCACGGATGTCCTTGAGCCTCTGGACAGCCACTTTCTGCCTGGCCTCAACTTCCTTGTTGAATCTTACAGGTTCCATGATGCCGTCATAGATTTTGTAGACTAAAAAGATCGCGCAAAGCGCGAGTACGATGCAGATGATCGTTTTCAGTGTCTTGTTCATTATTCTTTGTTTTTATGTTTTTTCTACCCATGAAAAGACTATACGTCAATTCTTGACAAAGTTAGAAAATTGATTTATGAAATGCAATATAATATTTGTAATTTTGCAGACAGCAATGAAAGACATCACAGTTTTAGACAGACTGACGGGTGGTTCATCCCGCGTCACCATCGTCGTCCACACCCATCCGGACGGGGATGCGGTCGGAAGCGGAACCGCCATGTTGGGTTATCTGACAGACATAAAGCGCAAGAACGCCGCGCTGATCGTACCGGACAGCGTCCCGGACTCCATCTCCTTCATCACGAAAGGATTCGAGCCCGGAAGTGTCATCGTGTTCGAGGATGAGAGGCTGAAAGCGGAGGAATGGATCAATTCCTGTGACCTGATCATCTGTCTGGACTGCAATTCATTCTCCAGGACAGCGGACATGGAGACTCTCCTGAGGAAATCCACGGCCCGTAAGGTTCTGATCGACCATCATCTGAACCCTGAGACGGCATCCTTTGACCTGACGTTCTCAAAGGAAGGGATATCCTCGGCCAGCGAGCTTCTGTTCTGGATCCTGATGGAGACGCCGGAGATCGAAGGAGACGCGTCTCGTCTGCCGGCAAGATGCGCCGCCTCCCTGCTTACCGGAATGACGACTGACACGAACAACTTCTCGAACTCTGTCTTTCCAAGCACGTTCGAGATGGCCTCAAGACTGATCGAAGCCGGAGTGGACCGTGACGCCATACTCGTCAGCCTGTACAACAACTACAGGGAGAACCGTCTGAGGCTCATGGGGTTCCTTATGAGCGAAAAGCTCACGATCACCCCGCGCGGCGTCGCTTTCATCATCCTGGACAAGGAGACCCAGGACAGGTTTGACTTCAAAAGAGGCGAAAGCGAAGGCTTCGTGAACATGCCGTTGTCTGTGGCGGAGGTGCGCATGAGCATATTCCTGACCCAGGAGGACGACATATTCAAAGTGTCCATCCGCTCAAAGAAGGGAGTCTCGGCGAATGACTGCGCCGCAAGATACTTCAACGGCGGCGGACATGAGCAGGCGGCCGGAGGAAAGCTCACCGCCGGGAAAGACCTGGCCTCCCTCAAGGACGCCGAGGCATACATCTTGAAAGTAACGAATGAGTTTTTTGGAATATGACAAAGAATCTCATCATACCAGCCCTGATGGGCATGGCCGCCCTTGTCTCTTCTTGCGGCAAGAGCGAGGTCGAGAACGTCTATACCCAGCAGGACAAGAACATCGAATCTCTGGTCAAATCCCTTGCTCCGGAAGAATCCGAGGCGACGGTCGATTATCTTGACGGCGTCGTAAGGGTCACCGTGAAGCACGGAGATGGGGCCCCGCTTGAGAGCGGCGGAACCGTGTCCTTCTACTATGCGGGACACTGCATCAACAGTTCCAGCCTCAGTTCCGAGAATATGTTCGTGACCAACAGCAAAGAATTCGCCGAATCCTCCAACTGGACGGTGACCGACTCCACCATCTTTCAGGTCAGCACGGTCGATCTCGCGAAGGACAACCTTGTCAAAGGCCTGAAAAAAGGCATCGTAGGGGTCAAGGCCGGAGATGAATGTTACATCATGTTCAACGGAAAGTACGGATTCGGGAAGCACACGAACGGAACCGTGCCAGGAAATTCGGCTTTGGCCTATCATTTGTGGATAAGCAGCGTCTCGAATTAATCAATGAGAAAAAAGAAAACTGTTATGAATATATCAAAGAAAGCAACTTCATCTTTGCGTTGTACGGCCGCCGTGGCCATTCTTGCCTTGGTGTCATCCTGCGCGAAGGAAACCACAACCTACGAGAACGATGACGTGAAACTCTACCTGGACGCTTGGATGAGCGTGAACCATCCGGGAGTCCAGCCGACCGGCCTTGGAGTTTACATCATCGATGACCAGCCCGGCTCCGGAGAGGCTGTCACGGATGATGACTATTATTACTTCATCCGCTACACGGCCACGGATCTGAACGGAAACATCAGCGGCACGTCCGAAGAGAAAGTGGCGCAGCAGACAGGAAGCTACACGAAAGGCAACTACTATGGTCCGACAGTGGTGATGGACTCTTACTATGCCACCCAGCCGGGTGTTCTGGAAGCCATCAAGGGCATGAAGGTCGGCGGAACAAGGACAGTGGTCGTGCCTGGATGGCTCAACTCAACCATATCATCATCAACCGGCGAGAAATACTACACTACCGCTGAGGAATTCTACAAGAACAAGAGCGGGAGCAACACAATCTACACTCTTACCTTGACCGACAAGACCGACAACATCAACAAATGGGAGGTCGATTCGTTGGAAAGGTACACAGCTCGCATGATGAACGATGTTGACTCCACATTCTACGGGTACTACTACCAACAGCTCAAGGAGCCTACTGACACAACCACATTCCCGCGTGACACGACATTCTACATCAACTACATAGGAAGGCTTCTCAACGGTCAGGTGTTCGACACCACAATCGAGGACACCGCCAAGTTCTACGGGATTTACTCCTCGTCAAAGACTTACAAGCCTCAAATGGTCAAGTTGAACGAGACCTACACCGAAATCACTCTCGGAGGGTCAAGCAGTTCGGACGGAAGCACCACAATCGATGGATTCGCCTACTGCCTTTCCAAGATGAAGGCCTACGAGAAAGGCGTGTGCGCGTTCTACTCCAACCTCGGCTACGGCTACAGCGGGAGCGGGAAGGCCATTCCGGCGTACGCTCCGCTTTCCTTTGAGATAGAGATTGTTGACAAACCATAAAAAGAAAAAAGGACACAACATGTCACAGACACAGACGGCTCCCACAGAGCTCGGAAGTGAAAGCATAGGCAAATTGCTGAAGAAGTACGCAGTCCCTGGAATCATCGCCATGACTGCGTCTTCTCTCTATAATATGGTGGACAGCATCTACATCGGGCATATTCCCGGATCGGGATCGCTGGCCATCTCGGGACTTGCTGTCACGTTCCCGCTGATGAACCTCAGCACGGCGCTCGGCACTCTTGTCGGCGTCGGGGCGGCGACCATGATCTCCGTGCTGCTCGGACAGCGGAACTACAAGATCGCCAACAAGGTCCTGGCCAACGAGGTGACCCTGAACTGCATCGTCGGCCTCCTGTTCACCGTGTTCTGCCTGATGTTCCTGGATCCGATTCTCTATTTCTTCGGAGCCAGCGCCAACACGCTGAAGTACGCCAGGGACTATATGGAGATCATTCTCTACGGGAATGTCATCACTCATCTTTACTTTGGACTGAACAGCATCATCCGGTCTTCGGGCAACCCGAAGATGGCGATGGGACTGACCCTTTTCACGGTGATCCTCAACAGCATCCTGGACCCGATATTCATTTTCACGTTCGGGATGGGTGTCCGCGGAGCCGCCTTGGCGACGGTGATTTGCCAGGCTGTCTCGCTGGCATATTCAATATACTATTTCACACGGAAGGACAACGTCCTTCGTCTGCCGAAAGGGTTCTTCAGTCTTGAGTGGAGGATCGCAAAGGATTCATTGTCAATCGGTATGGGGCCTTTCCTTATGAACTCGGCCTCCTGCATCGTGACAATGTTCATCAACCAGCAGCTTCTCAAGTACGGCGGAGACCTTGCGATCGGAGCATACGGAATCATCAACAGGATCAACTTCCTGTTCATTATGGTGGTGATGGGGTTCAACCAGGGAATGCAGCCTATCGCCGGCTACAATTTCGGGGCGAGGAAATATTCAAGGGTCCGCGAGGTATTCCTGCGCACGTCAATGTGGGCCACGATCATAACCGGTTTCTGGTTCATCGCCTCGGAGTTCTTCCCGGAAGTGATGGTCAGCATCTTCACCAACGATCCAAGCCTTAAGGAGATGGCGGAGAAAGGATTGAGAGTGATGAACCCGGTTGTGCTGATCGTAGGCTGGCAGATGGTATCGACCAACCTGTTCCAGAGTCTCGGAATGGTCCGGAAGTCAATATTCCTGTCCCTCAGCCGCCAACTGCTTTACCTTGTGCCACTGCTGTACCTGATGCCGCTGTTCTTTGACATTCATGGAGTGTTCGCGGCGTTCCCTATCTCCGATGCGCTGGCCTGCATCACGACATTGGTCATGATCGGCAATCTCATGCGCAAATTCAGCAGACTCAAGGACGGGGACGAGCCAACGATCCTTGGAAGCGCGATCTCTTAAAAACTAATGAATATGAACGGACAAAACACAATAATCAACATCGGACGCCAGTTCGGGAGCGGCGGAAAGCTCATCGCGTTAAAAATAAGCGAGACTCTGGGCGTCCCGGTCTATGACAACGAGTTGATCTCCAAGGCAGCCGACGAGAGCGGTTTCAGCAAGGAACTGTTCGAGCGCAGCGACGAGAAAAGAAGCATATTCAACATCTCATCATTCTTCGGGACCGGAAGGTTCGGCGGCACGCAAAACTACGTCGGTGACAATGAGCTTTTCAAAATCCAGAGCGAGGTCATCAGGAACATCGCGGCGAAAGGTCCGGCGATTTTCGTAGGCAGGTGCTCCAACTACATCCTCAGGGACTCTAAATGCCTGGATGTCTTCGTCTGCGCGCCTTTGGAGGACCGTGTGAAAAGGGTCTCCGAAAGATTGGGAATCAGCCCGGAGGAGGCCCGCACCAGAATCGGAAGACAGGACAGGACCAGGGAGACCTACTACAATTTCTTCACTTTCGGCAACTGGGGAGCGGCGTCTGACTATGACCTCTGCATCGACTCCTCGATTCTCGGAATAGACGGGACAGCCGATTTCATCATCGACTTCGGAAGAAAGGCCGGACTGATCTAAGAATATGTCGGATTCCAGAACAAAAAGGTTGATCCTCACTTGCGCGGCGGGACTGTCTGTCCTGCTGGTCGTCATCATAGCCGGTAAGTCAGCGTTCGGCAAGCGGATGGATAAGGAAACTGAATCGTGTCCTGTGCCGGTAAACCTCAACGAAACCCTTACAAACGAGATGTCAGACACGTCCTGCCTGGCCGGGTTCGATAAGATAGTCAAGGGCTACCTGACTTACTGGGGAATACACGGAGCGTCCCTCTCGGTCATGAGAAACGACTCCCTGCTCTTCGCCAAAGGCTACGGGGAGGCCGACACCGACAAGAAAATGGGGCCCGGGAATATTCTGAGGATGGCGTCCGTCTCCAAGCTGGTGACAGCTGTGGGAATTATGGTTCTTCAGGAAAGAGGACTGCTGAGCATCAAGGACCACGTGTTCGGGCCGGATGGAATCCTGAACGACTCAGCCTATGTCGCCGCCATAAAAGACACCTTATACAATAGGATTACGGTTGAAGACCTTCTGCGTCACAAGGGTGGTTTCTCCAAACGTGGCGGAGACCCGATGTTCTCGACCCGCTGGATAATGATGCAGAACGGCTGGAAGGAGGTTCCCACACAGGAGCAACTGATGGAGCTCCAGCTCAAAAGGCGGGTGAAATTCGTTCCTGGCACCGCTCAGGAATATTCAAACTTCGGCTATCTGGCTCTTTCCATGGTGATTGAGAAGGTCAGCGGGATGGACTATGAGACCTTTATGCAGGAGAATGTGCTGCGGCCAATCGGATGCGTTGATTTCCACATCGCCGGCAACTACTACAAGCACAAGCTCCCCAACGAGACACGCTACTATGTCCAACACGATGACGAGCCGGCGGAGGAGTTCAACAACAGCGGCCGTAAGGTCATCCGCTGCTACGGCGGCAACAATGTGGCTGGTCTTTCCGGAGCGGGAGCCTGGGCGGCATCGACACCGGAACTGGCACTGCTCGTAGCCTCAATCGACGGCAGACCGGAAGTGCCTGACATCATCAGCAAGGAAAGCGTGGATCAGATGACTGAATATTTCGACGAGAGCACCTACTCGCTCGGTTGGAACGACACCAAGGACGGTTACTGGACACGTACCGGGACATTCGCCGGGACAAGCGCGCTGATCAAGTACTTCCCTGACGGGGAATGCTGGATATTCATTTCCAACACAAGCACTTACAAAGGGCCGGGGCTCGCGCGGCACACGGCGGAGCTTTTCGACAAGCTCAGAATGAAATATTCCTCGAAGTTTCCTCCGAGGAATATGTTCTATCCGCCTCATCAAAATACTTCAAGTGATGAGGAATGGTTTGATTATTAATACTACTTGTTGACAAACATCACGGCCTCCGCGATGGAGTTCAGCTTGGTGTCAACGCTGTCGGCACGGCTTGCGAGCACGCAAGGGACAGTCGTTCCGACGAGCATTCCAGCCTGCTTCACACCAGTGGCGAGTTTGGAGTTTGTCTTCCAGAACACATTGGCGGACTCGATGTTAGGGAACTCAAGACAGTCAGCGTCACCGGCAACCGGGCTGACAAGTTTCTTGATCTCCACAGACTCCTTGTCGATCGCGACATCCAGAGCCAGAGGGCCGTCAGCGACACAGCCCTTGATCTGTCCGCGGTCAACCATCTTGGCGAGAGCGGCGGCCTCCATGCAGGCAGGCATGGAATCAAGCACCTGCTCGGATGCGGCGATGAACGCAAGCTTAGGCTTTGAGATGCCGAATGACTTGGCCACTCCGATGAGATAACCGGCGATCTTCACCTTCTGGCGGAAGTCAGGAAGAGGAATCACGGCCATGTCTGACAGGAAGAGGAGTTTGTGATAGTTAGGGCTTTCAATGACTCCGACGTGGCTGAGCACGCCCTTCTGAGGAAGAAGTCCGGTCTCCTTGTTGAGGATAGCGCGGAGGAACTTGTCCGTGGAGCAAAGCCCTTTCATCAGGACATCGCCCTCACCATCGTGAACAAGCTGAACGGCCTTTGAGACAGCCTTGAGTTCAACCGGCTCGTTGACAATCTCGAAGAGTTCGATGTCGATGTTGTTCTTCTGGCAGGTCTCTCTGATGAGTTCCTTGTCACCTACAAGGGTAACTTTCACGAAACCTAACTCCGAAGCCTTGGCGCAAGCCACAATTGTGTGCTCGTCAACAGCCCAGGCGGCCACCAATCTTTTGCATACGCCCTTCTCTTTGAGTTCGGCGAATACGTCAGCGAATTTTGTGATCATGATATTTCTTTTTTTAGATTGATTCTATTCATCCATGCTCTGCACGAGGTGCATGGTGTCGCGCGCGATGACGAGTTCCTCGTCGGTGGTGACAAGGGCGACCTTGACCTTGGAATCCGGCAGGGAGATCACCGTGTCAACTCCCCAGGCGGTGTTGGCCTCGTAGTCGAATGCAAGTCCGAGATAGGTGAAGTTCTCGCAGACCCTGCGGCGCAGACGGCTGTTGTGCTCGCCGATACCGCCGGTGAAGAAGATGGCGTCAACTCCGTTCATCTCGGCGGTGTAGGCTCCGATGTACTTGATCATCTGGAATGTCAGCATCTTGAGTACAAGCTTGGCCTGGCGGTCGCCGTTGTTGGCGAGCTCGTCCAGCTCACGGGCGTCGGATGTCTTCTGGGAGACTCCGAGGAAACCGCTCTTCTTGTTCACGATGTCGTACATCTGATCAGGAGTGAGATTCTCCTTCTTCATCATGTAGAGGACGGCGTTTGCGTCCACGTCGCCGCAGCGGGTTCCCATGACCAGACCCTCAAGCGGAGTGAGACCCATAGAGGTGTCGATTGACTTTCCGTTCACGATAGCGGTGATGGAGCTTCCGTTACCGATGTGGCAGGTTATGATCCTTGAGTTGTTCAGATCAAGGCCGACCATCTCAGCGCCCTTCTTTGCCACGAACTGATGGCTCGTTCCGTGGGCACCGTAGCGGCGGATGTGGTACTTGTCATAATATTCATAAGGGAGGCCGTACATGTAGGCGTAAGGCGGCATCGTCTGATGGAAGGCGGTGTCGAACGTCACGACCTGAGGCACTGAAGGCAGAACCTCCTGGCAAGCCCTGATACCAAGCAGGTGGGCCGGGTTGTGGAGAGGGGCGAAGTCGCAGCAGAAGTCGATCTTCTTGATGACATCCTCGTCCACGATGGCGCTTCCGGAGAAGAAATCGGCACCCTGCACGATTCTGTGGCCGACAGCCTCAATGTCGTCGAATGACTTGAGGACACCGTGGTCCTTGTCGATAAGGGCATCAAGCACAATCTGCATTCCGACCGTGTGGTCAGGGACAGGAAGATCCTTCACAACCTTCTCCTTACCCGCCGGAGTGTGCTGGAGCCTTCCGCATTCAAGGCCGATTTTCTCAACTATACCTTTGGCCAAAAGGGAGTAAACGTCATCGTTCTTCATGTCAAGCAGCTGGTACTTGATCGAAGAGCTTCCGCAATTGATAACAAGAATAATCATTCCGTTTGAAATTTATGTAATTATGCTGACAAAGATACGAAATTTATAACTATTTTTACCGCATGTCAAGGAACTGTGTGATGAATGAGGCGAGAGATATCGTAGGGATAAGTGTTCCTTTTGCGGCTGGGGTCGCGATGGGGGTGGCACTGTACCCTCTTCTTTCCGGAGGACCGCCGTTCATCACTAGTTCGATTCTCCTTGTTCTCATTTGTATAACAACCTTATTGGTTCGCTTCGGCAAGCTCAGCGACCGGAGCGGAAAGCGGTTGGTGAGCCTGTCGAACCAACCGCGCCTCGGCAGGCTGACGCGCTTAGGCAGGCTCAGCGGCCGGCGGATATTCTTTGCGGGAATATTCATAGTCACGGGAATATTCTGCTCGTTGAATTATCACATCGCAAGCGGGATTCCTGAATATGAAAGCGGATTCATCGGTTCGGCGGCGGCCAATGCCGTCGGTACACTGCAGAACGTCATTGACAATATACCTTACCCGTCCGAGACCAGCGGCCCACTGGTGAAAGCCCTGCTGACCGGCGACAAAAGCGACCTGACGAAAGAGATCACGGGAATATTCAGGGACAGCGGTGCCTCGCATATCCTCGCACTCTCAGGGCTGCATCTCGGTGTGCTTTATATCCTCCTTGCAAGGCTGACCGCACCTTTAGGCAATAGCCCGTGGATCAGAAGGTTGAGATATTCATTGATCATCGCGGCCGCACTTTTCTACTCCATTATGACCGGTGCCACGCCTTCGATCATCCGCGCATTCCTGTTCATCACCATCAACGAGACCGCCAAGCTGCTTGGACGGAAAAGGGAGCCGGTCAGGGTTCTGCTGGCCGCTCTGACCATCCAGCTCGCCCTGAAGCCGGATGTCATCACCTCAGTGGCGTTCCAGCTGTCCTATATGGCGATGGCGGGAATATTCCTGCTCTTCCCTACCCTTGATCGGATCTATCCCGCGCCAAACGGTTCTAAATTATCCAGATTCAATCCTTTACGGAAAATATGGAGCGCTGCGATGCTGTCAATCTCCTGCCAAGTTTTCACCGGCCCGCTGGCGTGGTACCATTTCCACACTTTTCCCAAGTACTTCATTCTGACCAACCTGATCGCACTGCCACTGACAAGCGCGATCATAACCCTTTCCGTGGCCACAATCGCGCTGTCTTTCCTTGGAATATGTCCGGAGCCGCTGGTGATCCTCAACGATCACGCGATGCAGGCTCTGTTTTTTTGCCTGGAAATCATTTCCGGGCTGGATAATCCTTAACCTATTCTTTAACGTCTGCCAGATGAATCTTAGTCGTCCTGATTCCATAGAAGCAGACGACAATGAAGCAGATAAACGGCAGGATGAACGAAGCGTTCACAGCCGGCAGGAAACCGATCGTGCCCTTGTCGATGATCCAAGCCTGGAGCGGAGGAAGCACAGAGCCACCCAGAATGGCCATAATGAGGCCGGCGGCACCGAACTTGGCGTCATCCCCGAGCCCTCCGAGGGCGATTCCGTAGATCGTCGGGAACATCAGCGACATAAACCCGCTGACAGCCACAAGGCAATAAAGCCCGAGCCTGTTCTGCAGGAATATCACGCCGGCAGTGGCGATCATTCCTCCTATAGCGAAGATTGTCAAGAGTTTGGACGGTTTCAGATATTTCATCAGCCAAGTGCACAGGAAGCGGCAGGTCACGAACAGGATCATCGCCGCGATGTTGTACTTCTGCGAAAGCACCTCGGCCGCCTGCTCGTCCATTCCCTCGGCCATAAACACTCTTGTGCCGTACTGGATTATGAATGTCCAGCACATAATCTGCACACCGACATAGAAGAACTGAGCGATCACTCCCTCCCAGTACCGAGGCCTGTGAAGCAGGCGGTTCAGAACCGGGCCGATGTTCATCTCGTGATCCTTGTCGGCGTTCTTAGGCATCTTCGCGACAAGTATCAAGACGAACATCACGATGATGACAAGGCCGACAACCCAGTAAGGTCCCGTAAGCACATTGAGATCAGCCTGTTTCATCGCCTCGAAGCTCGCATCGTCCAGAAGCGCCCGCTCGGCCGTGCTGGCCGGATGCAGCCTCGCCTGGATGAAGTTCATCGCCACGTACATTCCCATCAGCGAGCCGATCGGATTGAAGCACTGGGCGAAGTTCAGACGACGGGTCGAAGTCTCCTCCGTTCCCATACTCAGGATGTACGGATTGCAGCTGGTTTCAAGGAAAGACAGACCGCAAGTCATTATGAAATATGCGATAAGGAAAAAGCCATAGACACCGACAGATTTGGCCGGAAGGAACAGCAGAGCCCCGAGCGCATAGAGTCCAAGCCCGACAAGAACGCCAGCCTTGTAGGAGAATTTCCTGATGAACATCGCCGCCGGAAGAGCCATACAGAAATAGCCGCCGTAGAATGCCACCTGGACCAGAGAGCCCTGCGTCACACTCATTCTGAATATCTTGGAGAATGCCTTGACCATCGGGTTGGTGATGTCGTTGGCGAATCCCCACAGGGCGAAACAGGTCGTTATGAGAATAAAAGGCAGGACGTAGCTTACTCCGCCTGCCTTTAAGATTGAATCCTTCTCCTTCATATTCAAGGATTACTTGTAGATCGGACCGAAGTTCGCGCAGGCACGGAAGTCCGCACCCTCCTTGTCCATTCCGAACGCGTTCCAAGCCGCCGGACGGAATATCTTGGCATCGTCCACGTTGTGCATGCAGACAGGGATGCGGAGCATAGAGGCCAAGGTGATGAGGTCAGCGCCGATGTGTCCGTAGGAGATCGCTCCGTGATTGGCGCCCCAATTGTTCATCACGCTGTAAACGTCCTTGAAGGCATCCTTCTTAGGGTCAAGGCGTGGGGTGAACCAGGTTGTAGGCCAGGTAGGGTCGGTACGCTTGTCGAGAACGGCGTGGATCTCAGGATCGATGTCCACAACCCATCCCTCGGCGATCTGGAGAACCGGTCCGAGCCCGTCCACGATGTTGATTCTCGCCATTGTTGCAGGGAAATCTCCCCTTGACACGAAATGGATGCTGAATCCGCCGCCACGGAAGTAGTCCCTGTCGGCCGGCATCCATTGCGAGTGCTCAAGGCAGCGCTTCTCGTCCTCCTCGGTCATCTCCCAGAACGGCTTCATAACCGGATTACCCTCTGCGTCAGAGCTTTGTCCGCAGCCGTCCATAGTCGTGGCTCCGGAGTTGATGAGGTGGATGATTCCAGGGGCGGCCTTGCCGGTGAGTTCCTTGCCGGTCACCCTCTTGACAGCCTCAGGGCTCCAGTACGTCCTCACATCGGAGAAGATCTGAGGACGGTTGGTCAGCAAGTGCGCCATAAGCATAGCCGTGCCGTTGAGCGAGTCGTTCTCTGTGGCAAGAATCGAAGGCTCCCTGCGGCCGTTCCAGTCGAAATTGGTGTTCAGAAGGGTCTCCGTGAAGTCCCCGTTAGGCATCCAGTCGGTCCACTGACGCTGTCCCTGGAAACCTCCGGCGATGGCGTTGTGCCCAAGAGCCTCCTCCTTGAATCCCATCTCGCGGAGCTTAGGGTTGCCGTGCATAAGATCCATCACGATGATGGTCATCTTCACCACGAATTCCCAATCCTTGTCCTTCTGCTCACGGGTCTTTTGCTTGCCTTCAGGGTTCTTGTCCCAACCCTCGTTAGGCATACAGTATTTCTTGACCCAGGCCATAGCCTTCTCGAACTCCTCAGGGTCGTATATTCCAAGATCCATACGCCTCAGGATCTCGACCTCATCTACACTTTCATTCCTCATTCCCAGATACTTCTGGAAGAAGTTGGTGTCCACGATGGAGCCGGCGATGCCCATCGTAACACTGCCGATCGAAAGGTAAGACTCCCCTCTCATCTCCGCCACCGCGACAGCGCCGCGGGCGAAACGGAGAATCTTCTCGGCCACATCCTCCGGGATCGAGTTGTCATCGAGATCCTGGACATCGTGACCGTATATTCCGAAAGCAGGAAGGCCCTTCTGTGCGTGCGCGGCAAGCACGGCGGCGAGGTAAACCGCACCAGGACGCTCCGTGCCATTGAATCCCCATACAGCCTTCGGCCAGTAAGGGTTCATATCCATGGTCTCGGAGCCGTAGCACCAGCAGGATGTCACGGTGATTGTTCCGCCGACACCCTCGCGCTCGAACTTCTCGGCGCAGGCGGCGCTCTCAGCCACACGGCCGATCGTACCGTCAGCGATGACACACTCCACCGGAGTGCCGTCGGTATATCTCAGATTGGAGGAAATGAGGGCGGCGACATTGGCCGCAAGGGTCATTGTCTTTTCCTCAAGACTTTCACGTACACCGCCTTGACGGCCATCTATGGTCGGACGGATTCCTATTTTAGGATGCTTCATAATATTGGATGTTTTAATGTTTATGTCGTTAAAGGCGCATCCGCAACCGAATGCGTAAGCGTAAATGTACGAATATTATCTGAAAATCGAATGCATAACCCGAATAAACTCTCGGTTGCTCCCTCTTATCAATGACGATATTCTTTCCGCGGCCGGTCTGTCAGGATTCTTCCAAGCAGGAAGATCCGGTTTCCTGCCGGTGCGCGCCAGAATCCCCGGAGCGATGACTCGGGCGACTCCAGCTTTCGCCACCTTGGCTCCACAACCATAGTCAAGAAGATTGGGCCGGAATATATCAGACGGATTTTCAAGATGCCTGACGGCGTATTCAGGGACTAGTATGAGCGTCATGTCGTAAAGATGGCAAGGAACAGGGATGACCGGATCCGGTTCCAGAAGCCTTCCATGACGGGATCTGCCACCGGAGAGCAGGTTGCCAGACAAGTCGGAGACAGTGCCGGCTATCACGGCCTTATGACGCAGGAAGAATGAATTCTCGAAGAACGATGCGAAAGCCCCTTCCTCCAACCTGAGGTCTGAATCCATCCAAAGGTAAAAGTCGAAGCCGATCCCCAAAACCTTTTCCCAAACCTTCTGATACCCACCTACTCCCTCATCATTCAAAAAAGTGGTGAATGAATATCCTCCCGTGGCCGTCAATGCTTCCGTCTGCCTTTGACATTCCTCAAGGCAAGCGGTGGCGCCATCCTTGCCATCATCGGTAAGGGTTATGAGAAGAGCCACGTTCATATTCCTAAGAATCCAGTTTGAGCACAGCCATGAAGGCGCTCTGCGGCACCTGAACCGTACCGATCTGGCGCATCCTCTTCTTGCCTTCCTTCTGTTTCTCAAGAAGTTTCCTCTTACGGGTCACATCGCCGCCGTAGCATTTCGCGGTCACATCCTTGCGGACCTGACGCACGGTCTCACGGGCGATGATCTTCGCCCCGATGGCCGCCTGGACCGCGATATCGAACTGCTGGCGAGGGATCAACTCCTTGAGCTTCAAGCAAATCTTACGTCCGAATTCGTAGGCGTGATCCTCGTGGATAAGGGTAGAAAGCGCATCCGCCGGGTCTCCGTTCAGAAGGATGTCCAACTTGACCAGCCTTGCTGTGCGGAAATCCGTGACGTGATAGTCAAACGACGCGTAACCCTTTGAGACAGACTTCAATTTATCATAGAAATCGAACACGATCTCGGAAAGCGGCATGTCATAGGTGAGCTCGACCCTGTCGGAAGTGATGTAGTGCTCCCCGATCAGTGTTCCCCTCTTGTCCATGCACAGTTTCATAATCGCCCCGTAGAAATCCGTCTTGGAGATGATCTGGGCCCTGATGAAAGGCTCCTCGATGTGATCGATCAGCGTAGGGGCCGGAAGGCCGGACGGATTGTGCACGTCAAGCACCTCCCCCTGAGTGGTATATACTTTATAGGAAACGTTAGGAACTGTCGTGATGACATCCATGTTGAACTCTCTGAAAAGACGTTCCTGCACGATCTCAAGGTGAAGAAGTCCGAGGAATCCGCAACGGAAACCGAATCCGAGGGCAAGCGAAGACTCCGGCTCATAGACAAAGGAGGCGTCATTGAGCTGGAACTTCTCCAGCGTCGCCCTAAGTTCCTCAAACTTGTCAGCCTGAACAGGATACATACCGGCGAACACCATCGGTTTCACCTCCTCGAATCCCGCGATGGCGGCGGCGCAAGGCCTGGCGGAATGGGTTATTGTGTCACCCACCTTGACCTCCACAGCCCTCTTGATTCCGGAGATGATGTAGCCCACGTCCCCGGTCGAGACCTTGCCGGTAGGCTGGAGTTTCATCTTGAGCACACCGACCTCCTCGGCGTCATATTCCTGTCCCGTAGCGACAAACTTGACCTTGTCGCCTGTGGAGATGGATCCGTTCAGAACCTTGAAATAGGCGATGATTCCCCGGAACGGATTGAACACCGAGTCAAAGATCAACGCCTGCAGCGGAGCGTCTGGATCCCCGTGCGGAGCCGGAATCCTCTCCACAATCGCGTCCAGAAGCGGCGGAATCCCTTCTCCCGTCCTCGCGGAGACTTTGAATATATCGTCGTGGTCACAGCCCAGAAGATCGACTATCTGGTCGGCCACAATCTCCGGCTGGGCGGAATCCATGTCTATCTTGTTCATCACCGGGATGATCTCAAGTCCATGATCCACAGCCAGATAGAGATTGGAGATCGTCTGTGCCTGGATTCCCTGTGACGCATCGACAACCAGCAACGCCCCCTCGCAGGAAGCGATCGAGCGGGAGACCTCGTAGGAGAAATCCACGTGCCCCGGAGTGTCGATCAGGTTAAGGACATATTTCTCACCTTTATAAATATATTCCATCTGGATGGCGTGGCTCTTGATGGTGATTCCTTTCTCCCTCTCCAGATCCATGTCGTCCAGCACCTGCGCCTCCATATCCCTGGAAGACAGAGTCTTTGTCAGTTCGATAAGCCTGTCGGCAAGTGTGCTCTTCCCATGGTCGATGTGAGCGATGATGCAGAAATTCCTGATATGCTTCATATAACGTGTCGTTCAATTGCAAGTGACGGGACAACCGCCCGCATATTCCTAAGTATAATTGCAAAAATAAGCAATTTGTCGTACATTTGAAAGATTGAATACAATCAGGATGACTGACGAGGAGATTATCGGGCTTTACCGGAACGGCCAGGACGAAAGAGCGTTCAAAGAGATAGTCGCGGCTTACAGCGAGCGGCTATATTGGCACGTCCGCAGGTTCGTCTGCTCGCACGAGGACACCGACGACCTCCTCCAGGAGATATTCATAAAGATCTGGTCAGCCCTTCCTTCGTTCAGAGGAGACTCCAGGCTGTTCACATGGATCTACAGGATAGCCACCAACGAGACATTGAACTGGCTTCACAAGCAAAAGGTCCGCGCCATCCTCAAGTTCGAGAGCATCGACACGGAACTGGCCGACAAGATTGACGACGATCCGTACTTCAACGGCGGCGAGGCCCAAAGGCTCCTCTTCAAAGCCATCGCCAGACTTCCTCAAAAACAGAAATCGGTGTTCTGCCTGCGATATTTCGACGACCTGTCCTACGAGGACATCTCCGAGATCCTTGGGACATCAGTCGGGGCCCTGAAAGCCTCCTATCATTTCGCCTCCGAAAAAATCCGCGCGGAACTTCAGAATCAGATTAAACCTTGATGTTGACAATCTGTCAAAGATAACGTGATGCAAAAGAGAAACGACATATTCAATGGCACAGGGAAGGCGGCCTTCAAGGTTCCGGAAGGGTATTTCGAGGAACTCAAGGCCCGTCTTGACACCATACCTGCCATGAATCAGACGATCAGTCCGATGCAGCGCATGAAGCCGTACCTTGCACTGGCCGCATGCTTCCTGGCCATACTGATGATAGGGAATGCCATCCTCAGCGGCACGGCGGAGAAAGGCGCGGCAAGCGACCTTTACAACGAGTTCGCCTACATAAGCCTGCTTCAGACCAATGAATATCTCCATGCGGATGGCGCTGAGCAAGACACTATCTCCAACGAGGATGTGGTCAACTACCTGATTGATTCGGGCACTTCCGCCGAATTGATTGAATATGCCGGACTTATAGCGAAAAAATAGATTTGACATGAAACGAATATTATTGATACTCACAGTCCTGATTTCCGCGCTTCCCGGCTTGGGGGCGCAGGACAAAGGCAAGAAGGACTGGCACGACAAGTGGAAGGCCGAGAAAATCGCCTATCTTACCGACGCATTGGATCTGACAAGCGCCGAAGCTGAGAAGTTCTGGCCGGTCTATAACAAATGCGAACGAGAGAAGAGAAACTCTTTCAAAGTGTCCATGGACGCCTACAAAGCTCTTGACGAAGCAATCAAGGCCGGGAAAGGTGACAAAGAAATCAACACTTTGTTGGATAAATACATCGAATCCCAGAATTGTGGCAAGGATATTGATAGTAAATATGTCTTGGAGTACCGAAAGATACTTCCCGGCAAGAAAGTGGCGAAGTTGTACATCGCGGAAGAGTCATTCCGCAGGCAACAGATTCATAAACTGAACAAGGATAATAAGAATGAAAAAAGATAACAGATTATTTTTTTGGTCAATTGGTTAATGGTTAGTTTGGTTACAGATAATAATCTGTTACGAGGGAGACTTGCTGGGAAGTACGTCTCCCTCTTTCGTTTAAAAGAGTCAGGAGCTCCTCCTGAGGAGAATCCCCGAACTTTCCCTTACGTCCGAACTGAACAATCAACCGCGACACCGGCTTACGTTCCACAGTCCTGATTCTCAAAATCTTCCACGGTACGAATCCGCACATCCTGGCGTGCCTGAACAACGCTTTCTCCTGGTCGGAAGGCAGGATCATCGACACACGGCCATATTCACTGAGGACTTCGGAAGCATATTCAAGAATTTCCCGATAGGAGAGAGGTTCCGCCCCGGCAGGATCTTCCGGGTCTCCAGTGTGGCGGGCGGTGTTGCGCCTGGCCTCGGGTGCCTGGAGCGAATTGTCGTAATAAGGTGGATTAGAGACGATAAGGTCATAGCACGCACCGCTGTTCGCTTCCTTGAAAGCCGCCAATCCGATATTCACTGACTCAAGATGATCCCGCCAAGGGGACTGATCGAAATTCTCGGCCGCCTCCTCCGCTGACGGAGTGTCAATGTCTATTCCTTGAATATGCCAGTCCGCGCCGGAGCATTCAGTCTCAAGGCGCTGGGCTATCATCAGAGCCACCGTCCCAGTGCCTGTGCCGACATCAAGGACACGCCTGTCATTTGGCAGCACAGTTGTGGCGGCCCCGAGAAGCACCCCGTCAGTATTGACCTTCATCGCGGAACGCTCGTTGCGGACACTGAATCTCTTGAAACGGAATACGCTCATAATGAATATGTCCGGTCGTTCTATTCCTCAACGAACTGCCCGTCACGCATAAACAGGGACCTGTCACACATCCGCGCGAGGTCAGGATCGTGTGTCACAATGACAATCGTCTGGCCGTAGCGCTGCCTCAGATCGAAGAACAGCTGGTGGATCTCGGCCTTGGTCTTCGAGTCCAGATTGCCGGATGGCTCATCGGCGAACAGGATCGCCGGCTCATTCACAAGGGCTCTGGCTATGGCGACCCTCTGCTGCTCGCCTCCGGAAAGCTCGGACGGCTTGTGCTCCATCCTCTCTCCAAGCCCCATATCCTTCAGGAGTGCGGTGGCGGCGGCCTTGGCATCCTTGTCCGAACGTCCGGCGATGAAGGCCGGGATCATCACGTTCTCCAGGGCGTTGAACTCAGGCAAAAGGTGATGGAACTGGAAAACGAACCCGATGCGGCGGTTCCGGAAAGCCGAAAGGTCCTTGCCGCTCAGATGCAGCACGTCAGTCCCGTCAATCTCCAGAGAGCCGGAGTCAGGTGTGGACAATGTGCCCAAAATCTGAAGCAATGTGGACTTTCCCGCGCCTGACGCGCCCATAATCGACACGACTTCTGATTTATCAACCTGAAAATCGACTCCTTTAAGAACCCTAAGATTCCCGAAAGATTTTTCTATACCCTTAGCCTGAATGATCATAATCCAAAACTTCTTGTGTTTCTCCTGAAAGTCCAAAACCGTGCGTCGTCACACTTACAGAGGTGGTCAGACAATGGATTTTGAATATTTCCTTTCAAAGATAACAGATTTTTTCAAAAAAGTTTTGCGAATTTCAAAAAAAGGCATAACTTTGCAGTCCTTTTCAATGAGAAGGCTTGAAAGAGCGATTGTCAGGAAAGGCCTGAGGGGTTAACCCGAAGGAATGTTATCGGGGTGTGGCGCAGTTGGCTAGCGCATCTGGTTTGGGACCAGAGGGTCCAGTGTTCGAGTCACTGTACCCCGACAGACAAAAGAAGCGACCGGAATTCGGCCGCTTTTTTGTTATTACTGATCAAAGCCATCAGATCACCGCCCTTTCAGAACGGCCTTAAAGCCGTAGGTAATGGTATGTCTCATCGCGCGGTAGGTATTGCGGGGCGAAAGCGCGAAATGGCGTGACATCCAGCGGAGATGCCCGCGAAGGGAACGAAGCTTGCGGAGGAGGTAAGGTTCAGAGTCAATGTCGCGTCCGCCATTCATTGTCCGTCCGAAATTGCCGGAATGCCTTATCGATGCCCAGATCATGTCTGAATACCGGCCGAATGTCTCGTCATAGAACGGCATTTCCTCCCGGGGAAGCCCCAACAGATTGACGGCAATGAACCCGAAGGCCTTCCATTCCTTGTCCAGCCCTAATTCATCAAGACGCCGCCGGATCCAAGCCCTGTCGATCACCGACGCGAAACGGCGAAGATGCATGGTCCAGTCGCAGATCTGACGGAGACCCAGTCCACCATGATAGAAATGTTGGATAAAATGAGTGAATATGAACATTGCGTCAAAATCCACGGACGGCAAAGCGACTGGCTCACCAAGACAGTCCCATGAGCGGAAATCCTTGCGGGTGAACAATTCCGACTGCATCCCGTCGATGACATCGTTGAACGCCTTTCCAAAACCGGCCCGGGCTGTTCCGTGGAGTTCGACATCCACTCCGCCATGGAACAGCATCCCGAAATGCTTCTTATCGCCATCTTCCGGGAGCAACTTTTCAGCCATGGGAGCCAGCACTTCCGATGCGCGGCGGTAATTCTCATCGTCCAGAAGGAAGTCTATGTCCCCCGGAGACCGATGGCCGGGATGAAGATAGTTCTGTGCCGTACCCTGTCCCTTTATAAGGCAGTAGCTGATCCCGTTGTCTTTGAATATGCCCGCCAACTCGGCCACGACAGCGTCCAACCGGGCATTGGCCCGTTCCACGCCGATGGTCTGAACCATCAGCTGCCGAGCATCCTCAAAGGGCATCGAAAGTTGGGCGCCGTAACGCTTCTGCGCGGAAACCCCGTCAGAGATCAGTCCGACCACCGTCTGCTCTCTGGCAAGTCTGATCAAAGCCTTCCAGTCAACGGAAGAATAATCCGCTACGGTTCCGGCCTTATCCCAAAGGCCGGAACGCAACAAGTCGAAAAACAGGTCATCTTTCGGGATATTCATAAAAAATGTTTTTGCGTTTGAAACAATAGGCGCATTCCGAAGTAGCCGTTTTACTTCCAGACCCCGTCACGGCACACTCTTGCAGCTTCGGCGTCAAGACGGCACCCCATCGAATAGATCGGAACCGAAGTGGCGATTCCGGAGGCGACCGGTGTCAATGCATCCATGATCCGACGTTCCCAACGAACAGATGAGACAGCGCTGACAAAACCGGCGTAGGCGTAAATCCCGTTCAACCTTGAGATGCTGTTGAGCGGCGCCTGCCTGAGACAGACAATGGCCTTGACCGGAACCCTCACATTACGATAGCAGGGAGTCTTCCCGCTCCATGGAGTGCCATAGACGAACAATTTCCCGTATTCAAGCCTCACGACCGGATTGTCATCATTGACCAACGTGGTTCCAGGAATATTCTCGAGCCACAGGCGGCTGTGGGTGCTTTTACCGGTTCCGCTGGGGCCAAGGAACATCACTGCCTCTCCATCCAGAGAGACCACCGAGGAGTGCATCAGCAAGACTGAATGCGCGGGAGAGTTGTAGGAGAACATCATCCGCAGGAGCACGTCCATCATGTATGTCACCTTGTAGGCTGTCATTCCCGGTTCCGGATAATAGTCTCCAACAGTGCTGTCGTTGGAAACCAACAACCTTCCCAAGGACGGACTGGATTCGGTGCTGACCTCGAACCATGTCCCTTCAGGACGGCGGTAAACCTTGAAGTACGGCTGTGAGTCTTTGACATCCATGATCAGGCCTTCCCCTGCCCCCGCGTCGAAAGGTTCACTTTCAGGCGCATGGATGACCAGACGGAAAGTCACATCCGCCTCTTGTCCGATGAAGAACGGTTCAAGCATGGAAAGATCCAGCATGTTGGCGTCAATGTCAGGGATGAGTTCTCCACGCCCCTGCACAAATGTCCTGAAAGGCACCTTGTCCCCGGCCCTTACCGGAAGAACCGGCAAGACATCACCTGCCGCAGCCAGCGCTATCCGCTTCCGGACCGGTTCAGTGTACTCCATAGGGATCCATGGAGACCTCAGTTCAAGAGCGAACGCCACTCCGCCGACACGGTAAACCCTGATTGTTGAAGTGGACATATCACTCGAGGACACCGTTTTCCTTCAACCGGGAGCACATCGCCTTGACATCAGACAGGGCCACCTCCGGAGAGACATCATACTTCCCGCACAAGAGGCTGACAAGCGACTCCTCCGTAAAGTCCGATGAGCCGACAGATTCCAACAGGTATGCCGCGGAATCATTCAACCTGATCAACTTGTTGAAATTCACAAAGTCACTTCCCTCCCCGGAAAGGACCTTCTCACCGCAAATCTCGCGGATGACAAATCCATTCTTCACTTTCATGTGGCAGCTTTCTTAAGGTTAGTAATCCTTAAAAAATAACTTGGTAATCTTTGATTGTCTTTTCGGTCCAGATGTCTTTTCTCATCAGTCATGTGCCACCGGCACACTCCTTCTTCCAAAAGAAATCTATCCTCATAAAACTGACACAAAATTTAGTTCAACTTATTTTTTTCATGCTTACTTAGTAACCTTCAAAAAATAACCTGCATCATCTTAAGGAATCTTTTCTTAATCTGAAGCAACTTATTATTTCATGTTCCTTAATGGCAAAGTTAACGATTTTTTCAATACTTTTGCAAAGAAACAAGTCAATGACACGATGCTATAAAGGCTCAAAATGGAAAAGATGACCGTCAACAACGAAGCTTTTTTCGGAAATGTCATCACATTGCTGCGCAAAGGCAAGAAAGTGACGATTCCCGTGAAAGGGACAAGCATGCTGCCCTTCATCGTGGGCGAGGTGGACCTTGTCGTGCTGGAAGGCGTGGAGGCGGCCAGCCCGGAAAACTTGCCCCACCGCAACGCGGCCAAGGGGGACATCGTGCTTTTCCGGGTGAACAATCATTTCATCCTTCACCGTATATTGGAGTTTGACGCGAACGGCGTCGCGGTGATCCAAGGCGACGGTATCCTCAGGGCAAAGGAGCATTGCGGAAGAGATGGAATATTCGGACGCGTGGTGTCGGTTCTGAAACAAGGGAAGCATCCTGTTGACGTGGAGTCCAATGGCTATCGCCTGAAAATCAGGCTTTGGCTGATGGCCGCCCCTTTCCGCCGCATATTGCTCGGGGTCTGGAGACGCTTGTTCCTCACTTCAGCGAGGAAGGCGTGATTCTCAGAACAGATGTGCAGATTGACGCGATTTCCTCTCTATGGGTGATGATTATGAGGGTTTTGTCCTGAACCTGCCCTGAAAGCCTTTCCAACAGGATCTTTTCCGTCTCTATGTCCAAGGACGAGGACGGTTCGTCAAGCAGGAGGATTCCGCCTGGACGGAGCAATCCTCGGGCAATGGCGATCCTCTGGGCCTGTCCTTCACTCAATCCCACGCCATGCTCGCCGCATCTGGTGTCAAGGCCATCAGGCAGATCCATGACAAAATCCGCCGCGGCCAGATGAAGGGCCCTTGAATATTCCTCATCACCCGCATCCGGATTTCCCATGCGAAGATTGTCCCGGATGGTTCCGCTGAACAAGGTGTTCCCCTGCGGGACATAAGACAGGTTGCGCCGTGTCAAAGGCGAGGCCTCGGCCTTGTTTCCCTCGCAGTCGTAGAACACCACATTCCCGCTGTCAGGCGAGACAAGCGCAAGAATTAGACGCATCAGGGTGGTCTTCCCTATTCCTGTCTCACCTATGACAGCTGTCAGGCTTCCCGGAGTGAAATCATGGGAGAAGTCATCGAATATCTTTTTTTCGCCGCCAGGGTAGGAATATGTAAGATGCCCGATCCTGATTCCGGCCCTGCCGGTCAGGACGACAGGCTTCCCGGTTTGTTCGAGAGGTGCGTCCGACAGTTCGGCGAGCCTCTCGGCAGCGGTCATGACACGGATGAACGCCGGAATCTGCCGACTGAGTTCGACCATCGGGTTTTGTATCTGGGCCACAAGCTGAAGGAACGCGGTCATCGTGCCGAAAGTCACAGCACCGCTTCTGATCCCGAATATTCCCCAAAGGAACGCGGTGGCGTAACCGGCCGAGAATCCGACTTGGATCATCAATCGGGAGAAAAGCGCGAAATTCGTGTACCTCATGACATTACGGAACAACCCTGATTGCATGTCGCCAAGTTTGGAAACGGAATATGGTGTGTATTCCATGGAACGAAGCAGCAGACGATTCTGCACACTTTCCTGAATGTGTTCCTGAATAGCGCTTTCCCGGGAACGGATGTCATGCGTAAGCTTTCTCATCCTACTGACATAGCTTTTGCTCAACAACAAGGCCGCCGGCATGATGAACAGGAGAATAAGAGCCAAACGCACATCCATTTTGGAAAGAATGTACAGGGCGCCGATCAACTGGCAGGTCGTTATCATTACGCTCGGGATGCCACGGCACAAGACCTCGGAGACACTCGGAACATCATCAATCAACCTGTTGAGGATGTCTCCCGAGTGACGAGACTCCCGGCTGTCCCACCGGCTTGCCATCAGATGATCGAATATATTCATCCTCAATTCATTGTTCATGCAAGCCTCTGTCTTTCGGGCCAGTCTGTCAGCCATCAATGAAAGAAGTGGTCTGACGGCCATGCTCACGATCATCATCGCGACGAGGACGCCAAGGCTCCATCCTTCGGACTGTCCTGTGACATTGTCGATAAGCCCTTTGCACACCCATATGAAAAACAGAGAGACCGCAACCCTGACCATACCGGTAACGCCCACACACAGAATGTGAAGGTGATTCCCTCGGGAAGCGTTCCAAAGCCATGCTATGCAATCCTTGATCCTCATTTCAGAATTGTTCCGGCAGAATGCAAATGTAACACTTTTCCACGAATGTTCAATCGCATGCCCGTCAAGAGCATACATAAAGTGCGGGAGGCTGGCTTGAAAGCCGGCCTCCCGCACTTTATACAGTCCGAAGACCAAGAAGCAGTTTTGAGTTGTTTAAAATGTTCTTTGAGGTGAAAAACTTCAAACAAACAATTCAAAACAGCTTCTAAAGGTTTACATTGTCTTTCTTCCAGTCCTCTACCGGAGGAACGATGCCAAGGGCGATGATCTCCTCACGCATCTTGCAAAGGTGCTCGTAAGACTTCTGGAGGTCAGCCATCTCGACTTCAGTTCCCTGAGGCTCGGTGAAGTGAACACCGGTGGCGTCGATCGTGGTAGGCATAGCCATCATCACGTTCTTGAAGCCGCACTTGTCGCAGTTGACATAGCAACCAGCAGGCCAGGTGAACGGAGTTCCGCCCATAGCGCCCTCGATCATCTTGACAGCCTGGTAGGCAGGGCTCTGGAATGAAGAACGTCCACGGAGCTTGATGATGTTGGAGCCACCCTGGATGGTGTCGTGCTTGATCTCGGCCCAACGCTCCTCGGAGATGTTGTACTCGGAGAGAGGCTTGCCGTCAACCTTTGCCTTTGACGCGAAGACAGCCATCTGCTCGCCGTGACCGCCGTAGGTGTAGCAATCGGTAACCTTGTACTGCGGAACACCGCAAGCCTTCGCGAGCTGCTCCTGAAGACGTGTGGAGTCAAGAGCCGCGAGAGAGGTGAGCTGGTTAGGCTTGAGGCCTGAGTGGATGAGGGCGGTGAGAGCCGTCACATCGGCCGGGTTGAAGATAACCACAACGTGGTTGACATCAGGGCAGTACTCCTTGATGTAGTCACCGAACTGAGCGGCGATCTGGCAGTTGCCCTTGAGAAGATCCTCGCGGGTCATACCGTCCTTACGTGGAGCACCGCCGGAAGAGATGATGAACTTGGCGCCTGTGAAAGCCTCCTTAGGATCGGTTGTCCAAGTTACGTTGGCACCTGGGAAAGCACAGTGGTACATTTCCTCGGCTACACCGTGGACAGCCGGTTCGATGATGTCATAGAGACAGATGTTAGGAGTAAGACCGAGCATAAGGGCGGTCTGAGCCATGTTTGAGCCGATAGCACCGCCTGCACCGACGATGAGCAGCTTCTCGTTTGTCAAAAATCCCATGATTAATAAAATTTTATGTTAAAATCCTATAACAGTCAAAAGTGATGCAAAGATAACAATTTCTGTCGTATTTTCTTTCTAATTCAAAAAATCATTATATTTGCAGAGATAAAGAAGATTAACTGATTATATGGAACCTCCCAGTTCTATTCTGACAGACGGCAAATCAAAGGCGGACCCCCGATCGGACGATCCGCTGTCGTGCGGCACGTTATATAATCATTCGCTGAACATCCCGGGCCGGGTCAGGGCCGCGGGGGGAATTTTCTTGTTTGAATATCTGAATCTATGGCACTATATTTAAAAAAGGAATTGGAAGAGTCCAGATCCTTGATCGGGGTTTGGCAGATAACCGAGACGGAAGATAAACTTCGCGAGCTCGCCTCCGTGCCGTCCGACGAGATGGAGGAGATCTCATTCATAAGCAACGAATCACTCCGTAAGCAGAGGCTTGCGGTAAGGGCGCTTCTCTGCGAGTTGTTCGGAGAGAAGGTCTATCTGAGCCACCATGACAACGGAAAACCTTATCTGGAGAACAGCGTCACCAACATAAGCATCACACACACGGATAAATATGTCGCTGTCATCCTGAATGACAACGAGGATGTCGGAATAGACATCGAGTCCCTGTCCCGTGACTTCTCCGCCGTGGAGCGCAAGGCTCTTTCCGAGGACGAGGTCGATGACCTTGATGATGACAAGAGGAACGAGCAGCTGGCGATCTATTGGTGCGCCAAGGAAGCCATCTTCAAAAGACTTTCGGCCTACAGGGTGAATTTCGCCGAGCAGATCGAGGTCGAGCGTTTCCGCCCGAAAGGGGAGGGTGAGCTTGACGCAACCTTCATCCACAAGGATGGCTACGAGGAAGAGTTTGAGCTTGAATATATCACCTTTGACAACCACGTGCTTGTCTGGGTGGTAGGATAGTATCGTTTAACCATTTAACATATCAGCATCATGTCAACGACAGTTTTGGTGATAAGCGCCCTTTTGGTGGTCATATTCATTTACATCTTCTTGACCCAGAGGAAATTCGTCGCTCTGGAGGAAAAGATGAAGAACGCTTTCAGCCAGATCAACGTCCAGATGAAATCCCGTTGGGATGCCGTGACGAATCTGGTCGAGATGACCAAGCAGTACACAAAGTACGAGCACGACACCCTTGTGGACGTGATTTCGAAGCGCAACGCCAATGTCTCCAATCCGGGCGAGTTGGCGGAGAGCGAGGCCTCTCTTCGTTCTGTTGTGGGACGCTTGAATGTAGTCGCCGAGCAGTACCCTCAGTTGGGTGCCAACACGGTGTTTGTCAAGACAATGGGCGACATCAAGGACTACGAGGAGAAAGTCCGTCTCAGCAGGATGGTTTACAATGACTGCGTGACGAAGATGAATATGATGGCTCGCCAATGGCCTTCCTCAATGGTGGCCGCCATGCTCCATTTCTCGACCCACGAACTCCTGCCGGAAGACCAGACCGTCGTCAACGCGCCTTCAGTCTCAGACATATTCAACAAGTAGGATCATGAGGAGGCTTTGGACATTTTTCCTGGCCGCCGTCCTGTCTCTCGTCGCTGTCCCGATGTCCGGCAGCGACGTTGACTCGCTGAGAATCAACGTAGAACTACGGGACAACGGATCTGCCATTGTGACCGAGACATGGCATATTGATGTCTCTGACGACATTACGGAGTGGTACCTCGTGGCCGACAACATGGGTCAGATGACCATTGAGGATCTGGCGGTCAGCGACGAGACCCTCGGCGACTATCTCAACGAAGGCGAATGGGATGTAGACCGCAGCCGCGCCCTGAAGGCGGGACGCTGCGGACTTGTGACCAAATCCGACGGCTATGAGATCTGCTGGGGCGTGGGAAGTTCCGGCAGGCACACCTACACCGTCCGCTATCTTCTCACCGGCCTTGTCAAGGGTCATGAGGACATGGACGGATTCAACCACATGTTCGTAGCCCGTAACCTGGGTTCGTCACCCAAATCCATCATCCTGACCGTCAGGAAACCGGGAATGGAGTTCTCCACGGAGAACACGAAGGTCTGGGCGTTCGGTTTCCGGGGAGAGATACACGTGGAGAACGGGATTGTCGTGGCCAGAACCACGGAGCCTTTCATCAAGGAGAGTGCTATGATCGTCATGGTCGGCTTCGAGAAGGGCATGTTCCATCCGGACCTTGTAGAGAAGCGGACATTCGACCAAGTCCGCAAGAAGGCCCTAAAAGGCAGTGACTACTCCTCTTCGGGAGAGTACGGCTTCTGGGAATGGGCGTCCGTCATATTCTTTGCCATCATCGTCATCCTTGTGTTCCTGGCTCTCATCGCCGCCATAAAGGACAAGATCAACAAGATCAAACGCAAGAAGGAGCTTCTTGGTGGGAGGATCAAGGATGTGCCTTGGTACAGGGACACGCCGGTAAACGGTGACTTGCGGAAGGCAAGCAACATACTGACAGAGTTCGAGGGTCTCAAATCAACCCAAAGACAGAATCTTATCGCCGCCTACATCACAAGGCTCTTCCTTAAGGGAGGATTCGAGATTGTTCCGCAGCCGGACGGCTCAAAGCCTCGGATGCTGGTCAAGGATCTTCCGGACACCGCAGCGCCGGACGATGACAATGACACGAAGCTTGAGTCCGAGCTGCACTCGTTCATCAAGGAGGCCGCCGGAGATGACAGGATCCTCCAGAAGAACGAGCTCCGGAGATGGTCCAGGTACAACGGCAGGACATTGTACGCCTGGAGCAACAGGATAGAGAACGGAGCGACCGTCTGGACGATGAAGCCGGAGGAGGTTCGCCAGGTCTTCGGACTCAGAAAATTCCTGAAGGATTTCACGCTGATCAAGGACAGGGGTGTGGTAGAGGTGAAACTGTGGAACGACTACCTTGTCTTCGCATCCCTTTACGGCATCGCCGACCAGGTGATAAAGGACTTCCGGAAAGTCTGTCCCGAGTACTTCAGGCTGTCCTCGTCCGCGGAGTTTTTTGACGACAGCGCGACCAACATTATGATCTGGGACATGATCAACATGACCTCCAGGGACTTCAATGTGGCGGCCTCCACCTATGAGGCCTCGCTCAACAGCTCAAGCTCAGGCGGCGGCGGAGGATCGTCATCCTGGGGCGGCGGAGGAGGCTTCTCCGGCGGAGGATCCGGCGGAGGCGGACGCTAACATCCGGTCACCAAGAAGCTGTTTTCAAACAAATCAAGACAACTTCTTAGCCGAAAGCCACTCCAGGCGGCGGAGTGGATGTCGAACTTCACGGTACAGCCCGCGCCAGTTTCGGAAAAACCGTCAACGATGTCATCGACAGCATGCAGGAGGAGTTGTTCCGCGAGAAGGATTTCCGTTTCTGGGAATGCCTTGGAACGAATGTCGCACTGCCTTCAGTCAAGTTTGACTCAGTGTTCATATTCACACACTTCATCCAGCATTTCTATCACAGCGGACTCGGACTACCGAAAGAAGAGATGCCATTCTACGATCCGCAATTCGCAAAGTACTCCGACATGATCTGGGCTTCGATGAAACATTCCGGCAATTTCGGAAGGAAGATGAACGCCGGACGCGACATAAAATCCGAGTCTTTCCTTCTTCGCAAGGCAAGATCCCTGAAAGGACATCTTCTGTGGATGTCACGCCGCTTCACCTTGTCCCCAAAGAACACGCTGAGAGCGCTATGCGGCACTATCGTCACCGGAGTGGCCGCAGCGGTAAAGGGACAATAATCACGTCATACGAGGAGACCGGACGGGGGAGAATATTTCCGGACACTTCACACATTGAACATGAAAGAGGGCAGCCCATCAAGGCCGCCCTCTCACATCTACTTACCGTAGTCGTAGATCTGAAGTTCGACAGGGCCGAGAAGGCCGGAAGGCTGAAGCTCGGAATCCTTGTTGAGGTAGGTCGCCGTCTGGAAGGTGAACCTCTCGTTGGCAGGAATGGCTTCCTTCTCTCCGATCACTCTGTTCCTCCAGCAGTTTACAACCTCCACCTCGATCGTGTTCACGCCCTTCCTGAGCAGGTTTGTGATGTTGAGCCTGTAAGGAGCCGTCCAGACACCGCCGGCATATTCACCGTTGACCTTTACCTTCGCCATCACCATGACCTTTCCCAGATCAACGTAGACCTCTCCCTGTGGCAGCTTCTTAAGCTTGAAGCTGTTGGTGTAGGTGGCGTCTCCGGAGAAATACTTGATCCTCGGATCGTCGCTGGTGGTCCAGTCGTAGAGCGTGTCGAATGTGACCGGTGCCTCAGGGCCGCCCTTCTTCTCCTGGAAAGCGACGGTCCAAGGGGTGTCGATGGTCGCCAGGACAGACTTCTCCGGATAGTTGCAGCCTTCAGAGACCGCCTTGTCAGTGTCCTTCCTGAACACGATGAACGAGCTTTCGTAGGCTTCAAGCCTCATCGGAACCTTGGTGGTCTTCGTGAGTGTCCTGTACTGCCTCAAGTCACGGACATCCTTGGTGAGCGGATTCCATAGCTCAGGAGTCTTGCCCTGCACGCGGAACAGGCCATCGAATGAGATAGCCTTGTCTCCCTGGTTGGAGACGAAGTAATACTCCCCGTCCGCGAGTCTGAGATGGATGAACTGAATAGGCAGAGCCGGATCCTCCGTGGTGAAGTCAGGGGCGATGCCCAGATCGGCGAACACCTCCTCAAGCGAGGCGTCCTTGTAGATTCTGCCCTTGCCGTAGCTCACTGAGCGCGAGAACGGATCCGTGTTGTTTCTCCACATCCTGGCAGCGATGCCCCTTACCTTCACATCGCACTCCGGGTAGCCCTTCATGCTCGGAGATCTCTCCGGAGCCGGGCCAAGGATCACAAGACCGTCACGGACAAGCGTCTCAAGCTTTTCAAGGAGTTCCGGACGCATGGTCTTGATCTTAGGAAGAACGAGGACGGAGTACTGCATACCGCTTTCAAGGGTGAGTTTGCCATCCTTCACACAGGCCTTCATGACCACATCGCTGTTGATGTAGTCGAACGAGAATCCCTCAGGAAGTTCCGGATCCTTCGTTCCGGTCATCTTAGGACAGTCTTCGCCAAGGAAGTAGGCGACATCGGCCACATAGCGTCCCTGCTGGAGCATGTAGTTGCAGCGCTTGATGTAGTCGTTGAACACGTCCAGTTGGGAGAACCAGGTGTTGTGACGGTTGAACTCATTGCCGAACCATGCGTTGACGCCAGGCACTCTGTCGTCAGGCTGCTGTATGTAAAGATGGTACAGGGTAGCGTTGATGCCCTCGGTGAAGAAACGGTCACCGCGCTGTTTCATCTGGCCGGGATACTGTGTGAAGTCAGGCCCTCCGCAGGTGAAGCTCTCGGCCCAGACCTTACGCTTTCCGTAGATGTGGCCGCAGGATGAGGCCACCCGGTTCTCGATGTCGCCAAGGTCGCCGAAACTCCAGAACTCGCCGGCGATCTCATCGGACTGCGATCCGTACTGGAGGAAGTCTCCAGGGAAGCCCCAATGGCCGTAGTTCTCAAGCCAGGTGGTCAGGCCATGCTCGTTGCTGACCTCACGAAGACCGCCCACATAGTTGTAGGACACCTCATCGGCGACAAGCCGCCTGAGATCCCAAAGGAAACGGTCGGACATGTCCTCGCTGCCGACCACCACACCACTCATGACAGGGATGAAAGGCACCGGATCGTAGCCGTAGGCCGCGATGAAATCCTCGATCATATTGTCGGTCCAGTTCTGGCCTCCTGTCTCGTAGCTGTCCTCCACACAGACCTTGAACGTCTTTCTGTCCTCGGCAGGGATCCTCTTCAGTATCTGACCGAGATAGTTGTCAAAGTGTGTGCGTATGTGCTTCTTGCTCATCTTGTCCGTCTCAAGTCCGGTTCCCTCCACAGGCGCCGGGGAGCAGAGCGTGCCGGTAGGAAGCATGGCCGTCCTCATGACCACCCAGTCGCCTGCCGGAACATCCCAGACGAGCGTCCCGTCTTCGGACACATTGGCGGTTATGTCCTTGACCTCACTTTCAGGAACACCCTCATAGTCAGGCTGATCCCTCCACATGTAGGCATCCCACATAGGATGCGGGGTCTGCCACATCTTTGAGAGGGACTTCTCTGGGTATCTCTCCACGGCCGGTTTGTCGGACAGGGTGACGCTCTTTACGACCCCAGGCTTGACCTTGAGGACAAACTCGCCCGCGAGCGTCTCGGGGATAGAGATCACAACTGGAGCGAATGGCTCGAAACCGACATTCGTGTCGGAACGGCTCCTGTCGATAAGGAACTCCTCGACAAGCGTGAGTTCTCCGCCTTTCCTCGCGTAGAGAGACGCCTCGCTGACAACCTCCTTATCGACAGGCTTGATGAAGACCGAACGCACGACTGCCTCCTTGCCGGCCTTGAATGTGATGGTTCCGTCTTCGGCCACCTCGGACGCGAAGCTGACGGAGGCAGCTGACAGAGGATAGGCAAGAACCCTGACAGGCTGCGCGTCCTTTCCGAGCTCACGAAGTTTCCCGTTGAACCTCACCGGACCGGAAACCGTGTCCTTCACATAGCCAAGATACCTCATCGCCTGCGATGGCTCGACCCAAGGGCCGCCGCTCTGGCTCCATCCAGGACTGTTGAACATACCGATCTCGATGCCGAGCTCGCCCGCGGTCTTGAACATCGTGTGAAGGATGTCCCACCATTCGTCCGTGAACATCCTGACCGGACCCTGAGGAGCGCCCTGCCCCTCGCCGATCATGCCGATGAAGGCCCTGTTGATGCCTACAGACTTCATTGCCTGGAGATCCTTTACGACTCCTTCCTTGGACATGTTCCCAGCAACCCAGTACCAGTAGATGCCAAGTTGCTGACTCTCAGGAGTGTCCTTGAAGTTCTTCTCAACTGTACTGATGCTGTCCTGGGCGAAGGCTGATCCGCCCAGAAGCAGAAAGACGGCCACAAGCCATCTGATTTTTTTAACCATAATCATTTTTTTGGGAATATTACATCCTAAGTAACTCTTTGTAATCCCTAAAGATTACCAACTTATTATTTAACGCTTACTAAGTAATCCTTAAAATATATCTTGGTAATCTTTGATTGTCTTTTCGGTCTAGCTATCTTTTCTCATCAGTCATGTGCCATCGGCACACTCCTTCTTCAAAAAGACATCTATCCTCGAAAATACTGCCAAATCTTTACCAATTATTATTTAACGATTACTAAAAGTGGTTTTTTCAAATTTAGAAAAAAATCTAAACGGGCTGCAATTATTATCAAAATGTAAATGCCAATTATCAAAATGCCAATACCACCGCAGAGCGGATTCGAGGGAGACTCCGCCCACATAACCAACGAAGGTAGGCGAGAGACGTAAAGTCTGGTGCGAACGGCATAAAATTCGTACTATATTCTTTTAAAAGTGTTATTTTTGTGGTTGAGAGCCATGCCGCCGGGCAACCGCGCGACAGCGACGGCTCCAATCTGCGGAGAAAGAAAGAACATGAAGGTGAAAAGGATTATTATGATGGTTCTGGCCGGGATGCTCATTGCGTCCGGGCTGGGATACTCACAGAACAACAAGGTCTCCAAGACTGCTGACAGTGAACTGATTGACGCTGTCGCCGCTTTGGACAACAAACAGTATAAGGAAGCAAAGGACAGGCTGGAGAAAATCACGGAGACGGCTCCCGGAAACGACGCGGCGTTCTATTATCTTGGAATGTGCCGGCTTTACCTCAATGACCTCAGCGGTGCGAAGGCGTCGTTCAAGAAGGCCTCCGAGCTGGATCCGTCCAATTTCTGGTACAAGGAAAGGCTCGCACGGACATATTCATTGTCGGGAGAGGACGATCTGACTATCGCCACCTATGAGGAACTGCTGAAGGATTTCCCGAAGAAGAACGACATCTATTTCACGCTGGTCAACCTCTACCTCAAGCAGAACCAGTATGACAAGGCCCTCGGGGCAATGGACCAGATCGAGAACGTGTTCGGGAAAAGCGAGAACGTGACCGCCACGAGGTACGACATCCTGCTACGCCAGAACAAGCCCGAGGAAGCCCTTAAAACATTGGTGGACTACAACAAGGAGTTCTCCTCCCCATACGTCCTGACCAAACTGGGCGACCATTCGATGGCGGAATATAAAGACACGGCGGCCCTTGCGTATTACCGCGAGGCGCTGGACCTCCAGAGCGGGTATATGCCGGCACTGCTCGGGGAATCCGAAGTGTACCGCATCCGCAGGAACTTCCCGGAATTTTTCAAGACGGTGAACCAGTTCATCGCCGACGAGGAGACCGAGGTGCAGACCAAGACACAGTATCTGGATATGCTCGTGAGGCGTTCCGACCCTCGGTTCATCCAGAATGTCAAGCCGCAGATCGACACGCTGTACGAGAATCTGGTGCTGGTCCACCCGACGGACAGCGCCGCGCTCACAGCGGCCGGACTGTACTGGTACTCAACGGAAAGGGTGGACAAAGCCAAAGAATTGCTGCGCAAGAATATGACCTTGTACCCGGAAAGCCTCGGGGCTACGGCGACATACGTGCAACTCCTTGGGCTCCAGAAGGATTGGGACGCGTTGGACATCGCCTGCGACAGCGCTTTGGTGCGATTCCCGAAAGAGACATCCTTTCTGGACATGAAGAATGTCTCCTGCTACAACAGAAAGGACTGGCAGGGAATCATAGACAACAACAAGAGAATCATCGAGATGGCGCAGGGGGACACATCGGTGACAATTCCGGCTCTGGCCTCCATCGGGGATATGTACCACGAGCTCGGGAACGAGAAAGAAGCCTTCAAGGTTTACTCCCAGGTTCTGAAAATCAATCCGGACTACGCTCCGGCGCTGAACAACTACGCCTACTATCTCGCGCTCAAGGGCAGCAAGCTCAAGAAGGCCTGCGCTATGAGCAAAAAGACAATTGAAAAAGAGCCGGACAACCCGACATATCTGGACACATACGGCTGGATCCTGCATCTTTTGGGACGGGACCAGGAAGCCAAAACGCAATTCAAGCACGCTATGCTTTACGGAGCCAAGGAGAGCGTGACAAGCCTGGAGCACTATGCGGTTGTGCTTGAAGCACTTGGAGAGACAGACCTCGCCAAGGTTTACAGGACGTTGGCTGAGAACAGAAAAGCGGAGGGCAAGGAATAATGGGAAGACGGACCGGGATATTCATTCTTGTTGTCATCGCCTCGCTGGCCTGGCATATTCCGGCATATTCCCAAAATACCCGGACGCAGGAGGCGCGCAGGGCAAGGCTCCAGAAGGAGATAGCCATTCTGGACGAGCAGATCAGGGCGAATTCCGCGAAAAGCGCCAACGCCATGAGCCGCCTCACACTCATCAGCGGCAAGATTGAATCAAGGAAACAGCTGATCGCGGAAAGCGATATGGTGATTTCCGAATATTCCGACTCCATTCGTAAGAAAGGATTGGAAATCAAGGCTATACAAGCACGCCTGGACACATTGTCCGATCATTATGGAAGACTGGTCCGTGGAGCGTATGTGAACCGTAGTCCTAAGATCTGGTACATGTACATCCTCGCCAGCGACAATATCGGGCAGGCATTCAGACGCTACGGCTACCTCAGGGATCTTTCAAAGCAGATGAACTCACAGGCTTCGAAAATCATTGATGTCCAGACCGAGCTGAAAAAGGAAAGCGAGGCATTGGCGGCCATGAAGCGGGAAGCCGAATCCATCAAGGCGTTGAGGGTGACGGAGATGAACAAGCTGAAGGCCGAGGAGAATGATTCGCGGAATCTTGTCAGCCAGCTGAAAAAGAACAAGAGGAAGTACCAGCAGGACTTGTCCAGAAAGCAGCGCGAGGTGGATGCCCTGAACAGGGAAATCGAGAGGATCATCCGTGACGCCACAGATGAGAAAGGCTCAGGTAAGGCCGGAAAAGGCAAGTCAACAGCCAAGCGCAAGCCAATCGACTACACTCTTGCCAAGAAATTCGAGGCTAACAAAGGCAAGCTTCCATGGCCTGCGGACGGGCCTGTCGTGGATCATTTCGGCCAGCGTTTCCATCCGGTCTATACAAACCTCAAGCTTCCGTTCAACAACGGTGTGACAATCGCACTTGCCGCCGGAACAGAAATCAAGGCAGTCTTTGACGGGGATGTGAAGCAGATTGTGGTCATGCCGGGGTACAACAAGTGTGTCCTCGTGCAGCACGGCAATTACTTCTCGTTCTACTGCAAGCTGGGGACGGTGAGCGTCAAGGCCGGGGACAAGGTCAAGACGGGACAGGTTGTCGGGACTGTGGACACGATCGGCGGGGAGACGCAGCTACATTTCCAGATCTGGTCTGGGCGCACGCCGCAGAATCCGGAGACTTGGCTAAGGCCATAAATTCATTTGATATGAGACACGAGATCATCATAAAGGACCTGCAGGACATCGACAGGGCTGCGGGTGAGTTCCTTTCGCAGACGGAAGGGCATAGTATTCTGGCGTTCTACGCTCCTATGGGGGCTGGGAAGACTACTTTCACCACGGCCATTTGCCGGCGGCTCGGTGTGCGGGAGGACGCTGTCAGTTCTCCGACTTTCGCGATTGTGAATGAATATCGCACCGGGTCGGGGGAGCCGATGTATCATTTTGATTTTTACAGGATTAACAAGATCGCGGAGGCTCTTGACATCGGGTTCTACGACTACATTGACAGCGGGTGTCTCTGCATTATGGAGTGGCCGGAGAACATCGAGGAGATTCTGCCGGAAGAGACGCTGCGGGTGCACATCACGGTCAATCCGGATGAGTCTCGAACGGTTTCCTGGGAGGATTAAGATCGCTTTTGGCATATCATCGCCTTACAATTCGTGATTCCATACTTAGAAGGGGTGGCCAGAAAAAAGGCAAAAGCCAAATTTTGCACGGTGGACCAAAATTTGGCTTTTGATTTTTCTGGCCCTGGGTATCTGATAATGTGGGTGATTCGTCACCAAGTCGCTTCGGCAGGTTCTACAACCACGAGACTTACGATTATTAAACACCTTAAAATAAGAGAGATACAATCCTAAATAACACGGAACTTGGAGCGAAGCGACCGAAGGGGTTCTGGGAATCCTTTCCCCGTGTCCCTCTGGGGTTGTCACGTAGTGACTGGGGGTTGATGAGACTTTCGGGTAATTACCCGAAAGTCTCAAGATTTAAGCGGTCGAGGAAGCGGTAGGAGGCGGCTTCGCGGAGATATTCAGGCTTGATGTCGCGCGAGATCTCAAGATCGGCGATGGTTCTGGCGACTTTCAGGATCCTTGAATATGCGCGGGCGGACAGGCCAAGGCGACCGATTAGCTGCTCCATCACCTTGCGGCATTCATCATTCAACTGGCAATGCTTCTCCAAGAGTCGGTTGTTCATCTCGGCGTTTGTGAATATCCCGTCATCGGCGAAACGCTGTTTCTGGAGCATCCTTGCCTTCAGGACTCTCTGCGCCACGACCTCGCTGGGTTCACCTTTCCTGCGGCCGACAAGTTTCACTGTGTCAACAGGATGAAGCCATAATTGAATATCGATTCTGTCCATTACCGGGCCGGAGAGTTTCGAGAGGTAGTTCAGCCTTTGGCCCGGAGTGCAACGGCAACGGTCTCCTTCGCCATAGTAGCCGCACGGGCAGGGATTCGATGCGGCGACAAGCATAAAGGAGGCGGGATATTCAAGTTTCGACCTTAGCCTTGAGATTGTGACTTTCCTGTCCTCCATCGGACCACGCAGAGCTTCCAGCACGGATTTTGGCATCTGGCCATATTCATCCAGAAAGAGAATCCCGTTCTCGGCGAGGGTCACTTCTCCGGGACGGATGTCGGCTCCAGCTCCTCCGCCGATGATGGCGGGCAGGGATGCGCTATAGTGTGGAGCACGGAAAGGGCGTGTGCGGATCAGGCCTATCCGTGAGCCTTTCATTCCGGCAACGGAGTAGATCTTGCTCGTGACTATAGCCTCCTCCGTGGTCATCGGCGGCAATATTCCGGCCATAGCCTTCGCCAAAGAACTCTTGCCGCTGCCAGGAGGTCCTACCATTATAAGATTATGCCCGCCGGCGGCAGCTATCTCCACTCCCCTTTTCGCCCCCTCTTGACCGATTATCTCCGAGAAGTCCATCACGTCCTGGCCTGAGGGTTTCCGGACACGCTGCGCGTTTCTGGACAGTTTCCTGTAAAGTCTTGTGTTCCAAACAAGAAGATCACTGCAATCTTCTTGCTCCTCAAGAATACGGATGACATCGGCCAACGTCTCGACACCGAATATCGAGAGGTCATTGCATTCGGTGGCCTCAAGGGCGGAACGGAGCGGCAGGATGCACCCGGATATTCCCAGACCGGCCACCAGGTCGGCGAACGGCAGGGCTCCTTGGACTTCCCTAACCGAACCATCCAAGCCAAGCTCGCCCATAATCAAATATTTGTCAAGACCTGGAAAACGCTTCTGCTCGGAAGCCGCAAGGATGCCGATGGCGATCGGTAGATCATAGCCACTGCCGTTCTTCCGCACATCGGCCGGTGCCAGATTGATCACGATCTTCTTTCCCGGAATCCGGAAGCCCAGCGACTGGAGCGCGGTGATGGTCCTCAGAAGGCTTTCCTTGACCGCCGCGTCGGCCAAACCGACCAGATGTATTCCTATTCCTTGTGTGATGTCCACCTCCACGGTTACGGGGACTGCCTCGATGCCGATGCACTTTGCCCCAAGAATGTCTATCAACATAGTTTGAGTTCTTTATGTACACTGGCAAAGATGGCGCAACAAAACGTAAATTTTCAAAAGAAACAGAAATTTCGTCATAAAAAACAGAAATATTTTTTCTTACAACGCCTTTTCTAAAAGTCCTATCGGTGCCCTAACCATCAGAATTCCAGCGTCCAGCTCAGACTCGGCATGATCGGGAATATACTGACCTTCTTCCAAGTCCGATCCTCAGTGTCATAAGTCAGACTGAATGGATTATGCCTGTTCAGGACATTGTATATTCCCAAATTCAATGTATGATAGCATCTTTTATCAAGATTGAACTTCAGGCTGCATCCCAGGTCCATTCTGATGTAGGCAGGCATCTCGAAATTGTTGACGGTCGTAAAATATTTAAGCGAGACCTTATCCGGTTCCTTGATCAAAAATCCTTGATAATAGCCGGAGGCGACAGTCTCCCAATGTCCGGACTGATAGGTAAACAATGTATTCACTGCAATTTCACGATGTTTATCTTTAGAGATTGAATATTCAGCCGAGACATTCAGGATATGAGGCCTGTTGAACTTGGCCGGGAAAGACACCCCGTCATTCACGTTCTGAAACGTACGATCCGTCTTTGACCAGGTGTAGGCGATTCTGTAATTCAGCTTCTCGCCGGCCTTTTCATAAAGGAGTTCAACCCCCTTAGAAGAACCTTCGCCGATGTCAATCTTGTCCCGCCATCCTGCGGCGGCAGAGCTGAAAAGAGATGTGGCATCTGTGAAATAGACCAGATCCTTCATTTTCTTCGTGTAACATCCGAGCGACAGGCGATGCTTCTCAAAAGACAGGAACATTCCTGCGTAATATTGGCTCGCTTTCTCTGGCCCAAACTGGTTGTCCGAAGGCACAATCAAATCCAATGACCACCCAAGCGGGACCCCTTCCAACGTGTGATAATATTGGGTTGTCCAATCCGCCGTGGCCTCAAATCCCAACCAAGAAGCGACATTCACCCTGGCAAGAAGACTGGCCTCCGGATCAAAGGAAGCGGATTTAGCCAAGACATCCGTTCTGTCAGTCCGGCTGTAATTCAATCGACCGGACGCGCGAAAATCATAGCAGCCTTCTTTCTCAAACTCGATCTGCGAATGGAGTGTGCCTGTCAGGCAGTTCGTGACATGACCTGACGCTGGAGAATCCGACGAGCCCATCAGTAGGGTTCCACCTGTGATTTTATGGGATGTGGCAGGATCGAACCTGGCATAACGTCCTTTGAGTCCTCCTTGAAAATGGAATATCTTTCCATCATAGTTCGCGCAAGCTGACAGCGTGGCCTCGTCGATAGAACTATGGACAGCGAGATTGTTGTCTGTGTCGCCAAGAATCTTCACCATTCCTTGCGCGTTGCTGAATTTGTTGTACGACAGTCCGGCACGGACACTCCACGAATCGTCCAAGGATCCCTCATACCGAAGATTTCCGATCAAATTGCTCCACTGGATGTGTTCCTCGGAGTTCGCACCATAGTCATAACTGTAAGCATCCATGCTGTTGAAGGCGCTCAAGGACAGTCTATGTCTGTCACTGATTTTCCAACTCACCTTGCCGAAAGCGTCATAGACAAGAGCTTTAGGGCTGCCAATACTGTCCAACGCCGATGACAGGCCTTTTATCGCCCTAAGTTCCAATCCAATAGGCGAAAGCCTTACAGATCCGATAAAAGAGATCTTGTCCTTCAGCAGGGGTGTCGAGAAACTTGTCCCAAGAATAAAATTGCTCACATTAGCCTTGCCATGAGAGCGGTTGAACCCGCCATCCTCACTTGTGAGCTTTATGTGAGATGCGGTAAGGTTGCCCTCTTCCGAAGTGAAGCCACCAACTTGAAACATCACATCTGAGATGACATCCGGTGAATATACCGATGTAAACCCCAACAAATGGCTTGATCCATAGAGAGGGACTCCATCCAGAGTGACAAGGTTGCTTCCCAGATTCCCGCCTCTGACATAGAATGCCGAGGAGCCTTCTCCACCAGTTGACACACCAGGAAGTGTTTGAATATACTTGATCACGTCAGCATTCCCTGTCGCGGACACCATATTCTTAAAATCCTTCACCTTGATGATCCGTGTACCGGCTTCCCTCGCCCCACTTTTCTCCCCGATCACAACAGACCCGCGCAAGGTGTCCTTCACTTCATTTGTCTGAGCGAACGTCATTGGCAAAGGGAATAAAGACAATAATGCCAAAGCGGCGATCCTTTTCTTAACTTGAATATTCATTTACCTCTGATATCTATCAGTTGTCAACCTGCACGAAATCATCCAGATAACCTCGGACTCCAGATTTGTTGCTCCGGTGGATCATCGCACCGAACACTCCGATGCCGCCTTCTATGTTGGAATAGACGTTCTCCGTGTCATACTCAAACAAAAAGTTGTCCTTATTAAGATGCTTGCGGTACACATCCTTGAAGTAATGATCGGCCTCATCCGAAAGGATGTAGATGTCATACAAGCCACCCTGTTCCTGATAGGGGCCGTCATTATTAGGCCATGAGGTCGGGAACGGCCTCGCCAACGCGAAGGATTTGTCAGAGTAAACCGGTGTGTCCGTCAATTCCTCCTGAGGCTGGCCGCTGCGATAATCCTTAGGGATATCTATTCTGACAAAGCCCTGATGCAATTGAAGATCGCCAAGTTTGGCCGGATACCATGCAAGCTGCTCCTTCAGCCATTTGTCCATAACATTAATGGAATCCTTTGAGAAGCATGGCAAATCACGCACATATAATGAGGTCAGATTAAAGTCATCAGCGCAAAAATGACTGGTGGCTATATATTTCTGATAATCGTCTCCCCAGCCCATGTCCTTGGGAAATATCCATAGATGACTTTCCCAAAGGCACTCACGTCCCTTGTACGGAGGTTTCGGAAATTCCTCATCGTAAAGCCGCAATTCATAAGAATACATCAGATAGCTGATCCTGCGGCGGCTGTTATCGCTCCAACGGCGACGTCCATAACAGTCCACCTGAATGTCCTTAGGGAATATGGTAGTAGCGATGAAGTCTCTTTCACCAACCGTCAGCTTTAGACGATACATCGCGCCATATTCAGGACAAAAATCAGCCCTCCACAAACCGTCATCGCATCTATAAAACTCCGCCACAGGGTCATTGACACGACAAAGGGTAACTTTCGCATCATTGACCGGTTCACCTTCCTCGCCAAGCTTCTGTGTCGTGTAGTACATCTCCAACGTCTGCACATCGCTCTCCGTAAGGATGCAGTTCACCACAAGCGACCGCCCCTCACGAGGACTCAGGTCTATCAGCTCCACACATGACGAAAGCGCCAACGCAACGGTGGCTTGAAATATGAATATCACCGCCCTATTCATAGTACTTGACTATTGTGGTCGATTCTCCCAACGGGTTGTCGAAACTGACCGAAACATGGTACGGATCAGGATTGCCGTCACCGGTGTAGGTAAAATCGACGAAATAAGCATTATCCTGCAAGTTTCTATAATCCGGACATCCTATGTCCCAATTATATTCATTGCACCCTATGACACAATATGGAAGAGAGAATGTACCTTCCTGAATGGATCCTGTTATCAAGTTTTGTGACACATGCCGTCCAGGCTTCCATAGATACACACGTTCCCTCAATGTGTATGTCTTGAACGGGGTTGTCACCTCTGCCTGCACCCACCCTTTCTCCATCGCCTCCGGGGCCACGTTCCTAATCGTCGCCGATGTCTGGCCGACCGGTGTCACAGAGATATTACCGGAGGAAGTCCAGACGACGGAATACCCCACGGACGGAAGCGTGCTCAACTCAAAGCGGTTATCATTTGAACTTGATGACACGTCATAAGGGCCGGAAAGGACAGGATAACCAAACTCGGTCCCTGACAAGCCATATCTCTCCCCTATGGATTCCGGATATGACGAATATTGCGGTGTCTCATTTTGGGTATCATTATTCTCAGCATAGCGGAACATCTCCTCTACAGACACCCCGTCATAACTGTTCAAGTCGACATTGACTACTGTCCCCCCGGGAGTTCTTCCGGCTGCCGCGCTTACCCAATGATAAAGGAACTCGTCATATTCCAGACCACTCATCGCATTTGATTCCTGATTCGCGGAAGCAGCCGTTGCTACAGATATATTAGAACAGGTTTTTAAAAGAGGATTCACAAATCCTCCGCTATAACATTGCCCCATAACCACTTGTTTTCTTGAGTACACATTAATCTTTTTAATTTCACGAGACAACTCATCTGCTGACATCAATTTATCATCCCATAGCCGGATGTATGATTTGCCATTATCTGTCGCGCCATGATCCGTCACAAATATCAGGACTTGTTCTTCTGATGTCACATGGTCACCAAGATAATCAAAGACCTTAGAAATGTTCGATTTCGTGGCGGAATAGTTTATGTCATCTGCCCCGTCTCCATCAAGATCCTGAGGTGATGATGTATATCCCCCACTGATCAAGCGACGCTGATCCAAAGACTCCGACTTTCCATCTGACATAATAACAAAAATCCGATCTCTCCTATAGTTGTAAACATTCCGAAGACACTTATAGATCAACGAGCAGTCATTCCAATAACGCTCATAATTATAGGAAAGGTTCCTTCCTCCGCTGATGATCACCGCCCAATTATTTGAGGGTTGTGATGTTGATTTTATTTGTGGTAATCCCTGTAAAGACGGTTTGTTCGATGACATCGAATCCGATGTTTTCGCCAACTCACTAAAATTATTTTTCACACAAACATACTCAAACCCTTCCGGCCAACCCCACTCCCAAGAGTCCTTATCGGAGTTTCCAGAATAAGCATCAACATAGATATATAAATATTTTCGTCCTCCATTTGCCCATGGATTCGTATCTATTATAACCACCCAAGATTCACAAGGAACCGCACTATCATGTCCCAAAAAAGTATCGATTTCAGTTCCTTTATCAACAATTGACTTACTAATAAAAACCAAATCATACTCATCAATGTCCTCCTTGACAATCTCCAGTGCCTGGGCCTGAGTTATCGGTGAACCGTCAGGATTGTACGGCTCGTCATTACTGTCTTCTTTCTTGCAGGAGACCACCGCCATGGCGATGGTCAGAATAAGTGTCAATACCCTTTTCATACGTTCAAATTTATTATGTTTCCGTTCTTATTATATTGGTAACTTGTGGTTATATATCACAAACATAGTCATTATTGATTGAAAAGCAATCACCATTTATACAAAATGTTAATTTACTGTTACAACGGCAAGTTTGACATCATTTTTGGTTATATTTGAGAGATTTCTTTTAACAAAAAACGAAAATGGAAAAGAATGAGATAACATTGTTCTGCGTCAATGACGGCAAGAACCATAAGATTGAGAACGGGCGGGATTTGAAGGCTTTGTCGGACAAGTATTGTTCATCTGTCACGGACAAGAAGACCGGCCAAAAATTCGATGTGCTGGCCGCGCTGGTGGACAACAAGCTGAAGGAGCTGAGTTTCAAGCCGGCGAACCTGCACAGAGTCGAATTTATCGGCTACAACCACCCGGACGGAAGACGGAGCTACGTACGGTCGCTTTGCTTCGTGCTTCAGAACGCCGTGAGGGAACTCTATCCGGACAAAGTGCTGGTGATCGACCACTCGCTGCCAAGCGGACTTTACTGCGAAATCATCGAGAAGGGGAAGAACGAAGACGGGCGGCACAAGCCTTATTTTGTCACCGATGACGAGATTGACAGGATAAGGGAGAAGATGAAGGAGATAGTGGCGAAGGACCTGCCGTTTACAAAGGTAAAGATGTTCTCCGAAGAGGCAGAGTCTCTATTTCTCGCCAACAACCAGCCGCAGAAGGCCGAGCTTCAGAAGAGCTTGGGGACTTTCAGTTGCAGCGTCTATTACCTTGACGGTAAGGCCGACACGTTCCACGGGCCGCTGATTCCTTCGACAGGTTATCTAAAAGTGTTCGATATCAGCGGTATGGGTGACGGTTTCTGCCTCCAGTCACCAATGATGACAGATTTCAGCAAGGTGATGCCGATGAAGCGCCAAGGCAAGATAGCGGCGGCCCTCAAGGAATATTCCGACTGGTGTTCCATCATCAACATCGAGAGCATCGGGACGTTGAACAAGGCCGTGAAAGACGGCAAGGCCGTCAGCATCATCAACTTGGCGGAATCCCTCCACGAAAGGAACTACGCAAAGATAGCCGACAGGATCTACTTGGAGAGGGGAACTAAGCGAATCGTGATGATAGCGGGACCGTCATCAAGCGGAAAAACATCATCATCACTCAGAATAGCCCTACAGTGCAAGGTGTTAGGGCTCAAGCCGAAAGTCATCGAGTTGGACAACTATTTTGTGGACAGGGATCACACTCCGAAGGACGAGGACGGGAACTATGACTTCGAGTCGCTCTACGCCATGGATCTCGAATTCCTCAACAAACAGCTCAACGAACTTATTGAGGGGAAAGAGGTTGAGATTCCAAGATTCGACTTCAAGACAGGAAACAGAATCTTCGAGGGCAACAAGCTACGCCTTGAGGACAAGGACATCCTGATCATGGAAGGCATTCACGCCCTGAACCCGGAGATGACCTCAACGGTTGACAATTCAAGGATATTCAGAGTCTATGTCTCCGCCCTGACCTCGCTGAACATCGATGAGAACAACAACATGTCCACATCGGACAACCGCCTGCTCCGCAGGATGGTGCGCGACAACCGTGTCAGGGGCATCACTCCCGAAGAGACCATCATGAGATGGAACAGCGTGCGACGGGGAGAAAGCAAAAATATATTCCCGTTCCAGGAGAACGCGGACGTGCTGTTCAACTCAGCCCTGATCTTCGAGCTTCCGATGCTGAAATATTACGCCGAACCGCTTCTACGCAGGATTTCGCCGAACTCCCCTGCCTACACCGAGGCCGTGCGTCTGCTCAAGTTTCTGGACTACATTGTCGCCCTCCAACCGGGCGAGATCTCAGCGATTCCGCCGACCTCAATCATGCGCGAGTTCATCGGCGGCCAGACGCTGACAAGGGACTAAGCCGCACAACACATCAAAAAAAGGCTGACCGAAGACATTCAGGGTCAGCCTTTTTCATTTATATTCAACTATATTACCTCAAGCTCGTTGGAAGTTATCCAGCCTTGACGGCCGTCGGCGAGGGCAATGTTCTTCCAAGTGCCCACCTCGTCCAGAATCGTGACTTTCGTGCCTTCGTGGATCACGAAAAGATCCTTTGACGAGCCGGATGACGGAGAACTTTTCACCGATGAAACCGGTGACATCACGATCGCCGTGTCGGTCTTCACACTGTCGGATTTCTGCCAGATTGAGAAACTCAAAGCCCCGGCGGAAAGCAGCAGAAGCACGATTCCGCAATAGAAGCCCGCACGTCTTTTGCCGACCGACGAACCCAGCAGAAACAGAAGTCCCATCACCAGCGCGGCTGCAAGCAGCACAAGGAATATGACCGCCCAGGCGTTGGATCCCATCACGTAGCAGACTTTCCTTGCGACACTCTTGAGAATGAACTCAGGAACAGGCTCGATCTTGTCCTGCACAAAATTACTTGTGAACTCAAGATTGTAACGGGCATCCGAATATGACGGATCAAGCCTTAATGCCCTCTCATAGTTCAAAATGGCCTTAGGATAATTGCCCTGCTTGAACCAGGCGTTGCCAAGATTGTAGTACAACTTGGCGGACTTCTGTCCGGACTCTTCAATGGAAGTCCAAGCCGCTGAGGCATCGGAGAACTTTCCGTCCGTGTAGGCCTGCACACCTGCTGTCCAAAGTGAGTCCAGATCCTTCGCCTGGATATTCATTGAAGCTCCAAGAGACAGGAGCAGTGTCACGACCGTGACGACCTTTCTCAATGATTTTCCGCCTGTTTTGAGCCCAGAGTCGATTGACGAGATCACTTTCAGCGCGGCATCGTAGTGCGACCTCATAGCCTCGTTGCCACCGTCAGGAGAATAACGGGCGAACTCACAAGCGTCAAGAAGATCGGTGAAAGCCTTTGTCTGCTCCTCGCTCACACCACCCTCGGTAAGAGCTGAATCGATGTTATCCTTGCTTATCTCGGACATATCCATATTCAATTTGTCGGAAACGAATCCTATGAGAGCCTTGTGAAGTTCCTCATAGAAAGCGGTATAGAGGTTCTTGTCAAGATATTCGCCAGCCAGCTTGAGACGCTTCTGGGCCATCTTCGTGGCGCGTCTGTTCTTCGTGCCGGCGACATCAGCCCGCATCGCGGCCACCTTCCTGAACGCAAGGTACACCGAGGTCGCCCCCAGGATCATCAAAGCCAGCAGAATCCAGAAGAACACAGAACCGACGAAGAAAGAACCTGAACCGGACAGGCCAGGCTTGCCTGTGAATATGAACCTGATGTCATCGGCAAGGCTCTTCACGTCCTTCCTCTCGACTCCGGAATTGACCGTTGTCACAGGAGTGGAATCCCCTCCCTTTCCCTTGGCAACCTTGACGTGCAACGGTTCTGTCCTGAGGGTCACATATTTACCGGCATTGACATCATAGTAGGAATATTCCACAGGTTCGATCGTGAAGTCTCCGTGGCTTCTCGGGATGAAAGGATATTCAAAAGACTTGCTGCCGGAAGTGCCGCCGTTGCTCTTGTCTGTGTTTTCGGTTGTCTTGGTGTCATATACCTCGAAGTCAGGCGGGAAGTTGACTTTCGGCTCCTCCAGAAGAGCCACATTTCCGCGGCCGGAGACCGTGATGACCAGGGAGGCAGCATCGTGGGTCTTGAGGTTGTCCGTGGTGAGACGCGCGGATATTCCGAAATTTCCGACACCGCCACCGAATGAGGCAGGCTGTCCGGCCGGAAGCGGATTTACCTTGACCTTGACCGCCGGAGTTGTCACCCTTTTGCGGATGGTCCTATATTCATCCTGAAAGAAACTGTCGAACAAGCTGTTTGAAGTGGAAGGCGCCGTCCTGATGTTCACGAGGCAGACAAGCTCGGCCGGATCAATCGTGATCGCGCCAGACTGCTGAGGAATCAGGACGTAAGTCCTTAGCACGGCAGTGTTGTAGATCTTGTCGTCCAGGCTTTCGCGCTTAAACTCGATATTATTCGGGACGTATGTCTCCTGACTCCAGAAGCCGTTGAATGTAGGAAACTTGGCATTCTCGAAACCAACGACATTGGCTCTTTGGTAGATCTTCAAAGTAGCGGTGATCGGCTCTCCGATGACAACTTCCGTGCGGCTAAGGGATAGTCTCATGAACAAATCGTTGGAGGAAATCTCACCGGAACCGGTTGAGGATGTCTGCCCTCCGCCAGAGGACTTGCCGCCGTTCTGTCCTGAAGACTGAGAAGACGAGGCACCGTCGCTCACGACCTGTATGGAAGCCTGTGTGGATGAGATCCTGTCCCCTGAAAGCAGGGCCGTGGCCACTGGAAGTTGGAATGTTCCGGTAGCTTTAGGAATCAGAATGTAGGTGAAAGTTGTCTGATGGGAGGATGACCTCTTGCCATTGATGATCTGAATGCTTGAACTGGAGCCTTTCTGTGGCCCCCATACCAGTTGGAAATCATCGCCGGACGACCATTGGAAATCGGACGGGCTCTTTTCTCCCTCAATTATGAAAGTGACATTGAACTGCTCGTTCACAGCGACAACATCCGGAGCCTCGACCCTAATCACATTCTGGGCTGACATCTGAAAAATGGCTGTGAGCAAAAAAGCTACAATGCAAAACAATTTCTTCATATTCATCACTTTACCAATTCTTTTCTTTCTGGCGGGCTTTCAGCAATGCCGCCTTCTCCTTGTTGACCTTGTCCTGGGTTTCCTTCTCACGGGCCTGGACAGCCTTCAGCATCTGCTGCGCCTGCTGTGGGGAAATCTTGGCGTCTCCCTGTCCCTCACCTTGCTGAGGCTTCGGCTGATCACCTTGATTCTGATCATGGTTTTGATCATTATTTTGGTTTTGATCCTGATTCTGATCCTTGTTCTGGTCGTTGTCCTGATTCTGCCCGTTATTGTTGTTCTGATTGTCCTGGTTCTGGTTGTTGTTCTGATCTTGATTCTGCTGGCCATCACCGCCGTCGCCACCTTCGTTCTTCAGCATCTGCTTGGCGTAGGCATAGTTCTCCTTGGCGTCCAGGTCTCCAGGATTACGAAGCAAGGACTGTTTGTAGGCATCCACAGCGGCTTTCCAGTCCTTCTTCTGGACAGCGATGTTGCCAAGATTATAATAATAGTCAGCTGAATTGGCCGAAACCGGAGCGGCATCCTTCAATCTTCCCAAAGACTTTCCGGCCTCATCGAAATTGCCCTCACGATAAAGAGCTCCGGCAAGGTTGTAATTGGCGGCGAATGACGAGGAGTCCTTCACCTGAGCCTTACGGTACTCTATCTCAGCGTTCTGCCAGTTCCCTTTCTTAAACTGACGGTTGCCGGCACGGACCTCCTTGCGGTCAGTCTGCGCAAGCGCCACCGCACAGGAAAGCAGCAGTAAAAATGCCGTCAATGAATATTTCAAAATAGTCCTCATTTCTTTTCCTCAAACAAATGTCTGCGTGAACGTCTTTCACCTATAAGCATCTCAAGGGCGAAGAACGCCAGCGCTATTCCGAGAAAATACATAAACTGCTCGTCATATTCCTCGAATACCACGGAATTATATTCCTCATCCTCCATCTTCCGGATGTCGTTGATGATAGGTGTAAGGCCGAATTCATCGTTGCCAGCGTGGACGTATGCCCCGCCTCCAGCGGAAGCGACCTCCTTGAGGGTCTCCTCGTCCAGACGGGTCACGACAATATTCCCGTCCTTGTCCTTCAGAAGTCCTCCGTCCATCGGAATCGGCTGTCCGTCAGCGGATCCCACACCGATTGTATAGACCTTGATCCCTGCCTCGGCGGCCTGCTTGGCGGCGGCCACCGCATCGTCCTCGTGGTTCTCGCCATCGGTGATCACGATGATCGCGCGGCTGTGCTCGCTCTGCGCGCTGAATCCACGGATCGCTGTGTTGATCGCGTCGCCTATCGCCGTTCCCTGAATAGGGATGGACTCTGTCGAGATGGAGTTCAGGAACATCTTGGCGCTCACATAGTCCGATGTGATCGGCAACTGGACGAACGATGTTCCGGCGAACACAATCAAGCCGATCCTGTCATCCTGAAGTTTGTCGGTGATTCTGGAAATTGCCAACTTCGCCCTTTCCAGCCTGTTTGGAGAGTAGTCCTTGGCAAGCATCGAATTGGACACATCCAAGGCTATCATAATCTCTGCCCCTTTGGTCTTGTGTTCTTTAAGTTTGGCGCCGTTCTGCGGTCTGGACAGACCGATAGCGAAGAAGAAAAACGCCAACGAGAAAAGGACCGTCCTCACCCACAACTTATTACGAGACCATGAAGGCATAAGTTCATTCACAAGAGCCTCGTCTCCGAATCTGCGCAGACGACGACGCCTGTTCCAAAGCCAAAGTCCCATTCCGAGGAAAAAGAACGGAATAAGGAGCAAAAGCAAAAGATAATGTGGTGCGGCGAATATTATCATGGCAACCTCCTCATCAACAGTTTAACAAGAGCCTCCAACAACAGACAGATCAAAGCCGCGAGAGCGTAGGCGCCGAAAAGTTCCTTATAGACAGGGAAACTATCAATGGTCGTGCGCGCCTTCTCCATCTTGTTGATGTCCGAATATATTTCAGCAAGCTTTGTGTTGTCGGTAGCCCTGAAATATTTTCCCCCAGTCATCGAGGCTATGTTGGAGAGCAGTTTCTCATCAAGCTCCACCTTGACATTCTGCATCTGGACTCCCCACGGGGTCATCACAGGATACGGTGCCTCTCCATTGGCTCCGACACCGATAGTGTAAACCCTTATCCCGTAGGTTTTTGCGATCTCTGCGGCAGTCTCTGGAGAAATCTCTCCACAGTTGTTCACGCCATCGGTGAGCAGGATCACGACCCGGCTCTTGGCATCGGAATCCTTGATTCTGGCTACCGCCGTGGCTAGTCCGTTGCCGATAGCGGTTCCATCCTCGATCAAATCTGTGGAAATCTCTTTCATCAGGTTGATCAGAGTAGCCCTGTCGGTCGTCAGCGGACACTGGGTGTAGCTCTCACCTGCGAAAACCACGATTCCCATCCTGTCGGACGGTCTCTGCGCGATGAACTCGATGGCGATGTCCTTGGCGGCGCTGATTCGGTCTGGAGTGAAATCTCTGGCTAACATACTCGTGGAGACATCCATCGCAAGCACGATGTCAATTCCCTCGGTGTCAACCTTTTCAACCTTGGTTGATGAACGAGGCCGGGCGATCGCGACCACAATCAGCGAAAGCGCGGCGACCCTCAGGACAAAAGGAATATGCCTGATCACCCCGAGGACAGTCTTTCCACCTTTCTTCCAAGGCGTGACGCTTGAGACTCTCAAATGCGGACGACGGTCTTTCAGTTCCACGTATAGATAGCGGAGAACCAGCAAGGCCGGAACCACAAGGAGCCAAAGCAGTTTAGGATATTCAAAGAACATTACGCCTCACCTCCTTCTTTTTTAGCCGGAGATTTCGCTTCAGCCGCCTTCCGGGCAGCCTCCTCCTCAGCAAGTTGAGACTGATAAGTGACTGTCACAAAGCGCACCGCGGCAGGAAGTGCGGTGGCATTCTCCTCATCCGAAGCGGAAGCCTTGGCGAACTTAACAAAGTCAGCCGTCTCGAAAAGCGTCTTCATCTCCTCATAAAGATCCGCGGGAACTCCGGAAGATTTCAGATCCTTGAATATCTCCGCCGTCGTCATCTCCATGGCGTCTATGCCGTAGCGCGCGTCAATATATTCCCTCAGCGCGTCCGTGATTCCGGAATAGAACGTCTTCTGCTTCTCCGGTGCCCAGTATTTGCTGCCACGGAAATGGTCCAGCCTTCGCAAAGCGACCAGATAAGGCGGATCCTTGTGAGTGACACTTCCCTCTTTCTTCCGCCTCATAGCGAAGAAAGCCCAGATCAGGATGACAACAATCGCGACCGCCCATATTCCTAGAACATAAGGGATTATCTCCGAGGCCTTGAGCGGATAGCGGATCTGGCCTTTGATGTCGTGGGTCTGATAGGTCGTTGTGTCCACCGGCATCGTAAAGATGTCAAGTTTCTGTGAAGCGAAGACCAACGTGTCAATCCTGTCCACTCCTGAAGCCCTCACCAAGGACAGCGGCAAAAGTTCGTATTTACCTTCGTCAAAGGATGTTATGATCATCGAGACGTCAATGTCGTACGACTTGGGCTCATTCTTTTTGCCCTGGACCTTGACCGTGTCCACCATGAAAGGCAGAACGATCTCCACGCTGTCCATAAAGCCCTTGGAGAAATCAGGCAGGGCGAAACGGGTTCCCTCCGCAACGTCCTTAAGATGGAATCCGTAGCGGAACTGGTCGCCGATCAGCGCCGAGTCACGTTTCTGGAGAGGCTCCAGGAAGGAATCCTCCGACTTTATCAGCATACCTTTACTTTGCGGAGCCTGCTGTCCGGAGGCTGCGATGGTGGTGATCATCGCGGCGCAGAAAAGCGACAAACCGTAAATCAATCTCTTCATCTCTATCTCCTCCCGAAAAATGTCATCAAGCCTTTGACATAATCCTGATTTGTGGCGATGTCCACAGAATCAATCTTATAGCGGTTGAACAACTTCCTCTCCCCATCCTCGACGGCACCGGACCATTTTGAATATTCAGCCCTCGTCCTCTTGCTGGAGGTATTGATCCAGGCCGACTCGCCTGTCTCAGAGTCCTTGACGTGCACCAGACCGACATCCGGAATCGTCCTCTCACGAGGGTCGTGAACCTTGATGACGGAAATGTCGTGACGGTTGCGGGCAACTTTCAAGGCATCTTCATAGCGAGGCGAGCCATCCGGATTGGCATCCAGCATGTCGGAAAGCACGAAAGCCGTGCATTTCTTCTTCATAGCGTTCGTCAGGTACCGCAGAGCCTGTCCGACATCTGTTCCGTTGGATTTAGGCTTGAGCTCGATGATCTCACGGATGATGTGGAGCAGATGGCTGCGGCCCTTCTTCGGCGGGATGAACTCCTCTACCTTGTCACTGAAGAAAAGCGCCCCGACCTTGTCGTTGTTGATTATGGCCGAGAAACTCAAGACCGCCGCGATCTCCGCTATCAGATCCCTCTTCGTCCTCTCGCTCGTTCCGAAAAGACCTGAACGGCTGATGTCGATCAGAAGGACGACCGTCATCTCCCTCTCCTCCTCGAAAACCTTGACGTAAGGAGAGCGCAGACGGGCGGTCACATTCCAGTCCATAGAACGCACATCGTCCCCGTACTGGTACTCACGCACCTCGCTGAAGGCCATTCCACGGCCTTTGAAGGCACTGTGATATTCACCGGCGAAGATCTGGTGGGACAGAGCCCTGGTGCGGATCTCTATCTTGCGGACCTTGCGCAGGAGTTCATTGGCTGAGGAATTAGCTGCCATATTCAAAAACCTGAATTAAACCAAACATAGTCCATTACGGAACCTGTACGGCGTTGATCACTTCGGCGATGATCTGCTCGGTCGTGACATTCTCCGCCTCGGCCTCGTAGGTCAGTCCGATTCTGTGGCGCAGGACCTCGTTGCAGACGGCCCTGACATCCTCAGGAATCACATAGCCTCTTCTCTTGATGAAGGCGTAGGCCTTGGAAGCCATTGACAATGAGATGCTCGCACGAGGTGAGGCACCGAACGAGATGAGATCCTTGATCTTTCCCAGACCATAATCGTCCGGAGTACGGGTGGCATAGACGATGTCCACAATGTACCTTTCGATCTTCTCGTCCATATAGACATCCCTGACGACGCTTCTGGCGCGCACGATGTCCTCCGGTTTGATCACCGGATTGACTGTCGGGAACTCACCAGAATTGTTCATCCTGATGATTTGCCTTTCCTCCTCTTTCTTAGGATATTTCACGATGACCTTCAGCATGAAACGGTCCACCTGGGCCTCAGGAAGCGGATAGGTTCCCTCCTGCTCGATAGGGTTCTGCGTGGCCATCACGAGGAACGGCTCCGGAAGCTTGAACGTCTGGTCACCGATCGTCACCTGACGCTCCTGCATAGCCTCCAGAAGGGCTGACTGCACCTTCGCCGGGCTACGGTTGATCTCATCCGCGAGCACGAAGTTGGCGAAGACCGGTCCCTTGTGCACCTCGAACGACTCGTCCTTCTGTGAATATATCATCGTACCGATAAGGTCGGCAGGAAGAAGGTCCGGGGTGAACTGGATACGGCTGAACTTCGCATCGATCGCCTTTGACAATGTACTGATGGCCAAGGTCTTCGCCAATCCCGGCACACCTTCCAGAAGAATATGTCCGTTGGCGAGAAGTCCGATCAGAAGGTTCTCCACCAGCTGTTTCTGTCCGATGATGACCTTGCCCATCTCAAGGGACAGCATATCCACGAAGGCGCTTTCCTTCTGGATCCTGTCATTGAGTTCCTTGATGTTTACACTTTCCATATTATACTGTTTTTACTATTTTTGCAATCTAAACAATCATATCAATGCGCTACCGGATCACCCTTTCTTATGACGGTTCGTCATTCTGCGGCTGGCAGATTCAGAACGATGCAATGACCGTTCAGGAGTGTCTTCAGAATGCTCTTTCGACCCTCTTGAAGGAGGACATTGCCGTCACAGGCGCCGGACGGACCGATTCGAAGGTGAACGCCATCAACTACGTGGCCCACTTCGAGGCCTCGGATCCGGGCATTGACGCAAGCGCGGTTGGCTACAAAATAAATGCCATTTTACCCGCCGGAATCAAGGTACATTCGATCGCGCTTTGCGATCCAGAGTTCCACGCCAGATTCGACGCCACACAGCGTGAGTACAAGTACTTTATCCACCGCCGCCGGGACCCGTTTATGCGGGAATATTCCTACCTCTACACATTCCCTTTGGACGTTGAGAAGATGAACCGCGCCGCCCAGGCACTTCTCGGTAGACACGACTTCAGCTGCTTCGAGAAAGTCGGCAGCAGCAACAAGACATCCATCTGCACCGTCACCCAGGCCAGTTGGGAGACATATTCCCCCGACCACGTCAGAATGATGGGCTACCCCGCCGAGGAAGGCGACTACCTCGTCTTCACCATCCGCGCCGACCGTTTTCTCAGGAATATGGTCCGCGCCGTGGTCGGCTCCCTCCTTGAGGTAGGCCGCGGCAAGCGCGACGAGTCCTGGATCACCACCCTCACCCAAGGCGGATCCCGCTCCTCCGCCGGCGAATCCGTCCCCGGCAACGCCCTCTTCCTCACCAAGGTGGAATATTGACGAACAATAAGCTCCGCCTATCAGGACAATGTAGTGGCACTATTGGAAAGAGGCTTATTAGAGGGAGATGCTTCTGAATATTGTATTTCGCTTGATGTCGCAAAGAAGACTCGCCAATTACCTGAATATACACGTAACAAAGGTCTTGACAAATCTAAAATTCAACAAATGATTTTGCAATATTTGCAGAATGCAGGTTCTACAGGAGCAAAACGTGATGCCATATTCGATTATTTGAAAGAAGTCCTGCCGCAAAATAAGACACATGAGCAACAAGAACGAATGTTGGGCAACATTCTTTCAGAGATGAAAGAAAACGGATTAATCGTTCCTGAAGGTCGAACTTGGTTTTTGAAGTCGTAATCCATATATTATGACTGAAATACGACTAATTATGACTATTTATAACTATAAAGTAGAATTATAACTTAAAAAGTAGCCAAACTCTTTGCTCTTTGTCAATTTGGCTACTTTTGCATCAGAGTTGTTTGACAAAGCATAATGCAGAAGATTGGTGCAATCTCAAAGTCACCAAATCGTTACCAACAACTTTCTACCATAGCATTCGCTATTTGTGTATCAGTTAGATACGGAATAATTGATTATGGTGCAAAGATAATCAAAAAAAGCGGACGCAGACCGGAAGTTTGGCGGTACGGCAGATTCATTCACGAGACGTCAAAAAAATCCGTGTACGTTAACGGAAATATGAGAATATTTCCTAACTTTGCCGTGTACAATGTGTACAGAGCCGGGCGGAAGCGCGGCACAAACAAGTCAAATTATTTACACAAAATAAATTACGCAATATGGCAAGGATTATAACTTTCGGAGAGATAATGCTTAGGCTGGCCACTCCCGGGCATCTGAGATTTTCGCAGACACATGAATTTGAAGCGACTTTTGGCGGTGGAGAAGCCAATGTGGCGGTCTCTCTGGCCAACTATGGAAATGACGCACAGTTTGTGACGGCTCTTCCTGGAAACGATATCGCCAAGACATGCCTCGCTGAGCTTCGCGGATTAGGTGTCGGAGTGGAATTCTGCATCGAGAGCGGGGACAGGATCGGCATCTACTACATTGAGAAAGGGGCGGTGGCCCGGCCAAGCAAAGTGATCTACGACCGCGCGCACTCGTCCATCGCGGAGATCAAGCCGGGAATGATCGACTGGGACAAGGTGTTCGGGAATGCGGATTGGTTCCACTGGACAGGAATAACCCCGGCGATCAGCCAGAGTTGTGCGGATGTCTGCCTTGAGGCGGTACAGGCGGCGAACAGACACGGCGTTAAAGTCTCCTGTGACCTCAACTACAGAAAGAATCTTTGGAAATATGGCAAGACGGCCTCGGAGATCATGCCCGCCCTCGTGGCCGGATGCGATGTGATCATCGGCAACGAGGAAGATGCGGAGAAGGTCTTCGGGATCAAGCCGGATGGGTTCAATGCGGAAGACGGGGTGATTGAAACAGCGAAATTCCAGTTTGTCGCGAAGTCACTCATGGAGAGATTCCCTAAGGCCTCGAAAGTTGCCATAACACTCCGCGGCTCGATCAACGCCGACCACAACACATGGGGCGCAGTGCTTTACGATGGCAAGACCCTGCTCTCCTCAAGGCGCTACGACATCACCCACATTGTTGACAGGGTCGGCGGAGGCGACTCTTTCGGAGGCGGACTGATCCACGGCCTTCTCAGCTACAATGACGACCAGAAAGCCTTGGACTTCGCCGTGGCCGCCTCCTGTCTCAAGCACACGATCGAAGGAGACTACAACCGCGTGACCGCAAATGAAGTGGAAACTCTTATGAACGGCAACGGCTCAGGCCGTGTCTCACGATAAAATTCACGAATATGGCAAGATACAACAAGGTTCAGGTGATTTCAACCGCCCTTCAGACTGGGCTGATACCTGTTTTCTACAACGCTGACCTCGAGACATCGAAGGCGGTGCTCAAAGCCTGCCACGACGGCGGGATCAGCATGTTCGAGTTCACGAACAGAGGAGACTTCGCGCACGAGACATTTGCGGGGCTTGTAAAATACGCCAACGAGAATCTTCCCGGAATGATTCTCGGCGCAGGTTCCGTGATCGACGCTCCGACAGCGGCGCTTTACATCCAGGCAGGAGCCAACTTCATCGTCGGTCCGCTCTTCAACCCGGAGGTGGCCGATCTTTGCAACCGCCGCCTTGTGCCTTATATTCCCGGATGCGGATCGGTGACGGAAGTAGGCAACGCGCAGGCCGCCGGCTGCGACATCTGCAAAGTGTTCCCCGGAGATGTGCTTGGACCTTCGTTCGTGAAAAGCGTCAAGGCCCCTATGCCATGGACCCAGATTCTGGTCACCGGAGGTGTCAAGCCGGAAGAGGAGAACATCCGTGGATGGTTCAAGGCCGGAGCGTCATGCGTGGGCATGGGCAGCAACCTGTTCCCTAAGGACGTCATCAAAGCCCGTAACTGGGCCGCCATCACCAAACTTTGCAGCGACTCTCTGGCAATCATCGCCGAGGCAAGGCAATAGGGAGGCTAATAGAAACGATAGTTGTAGCGGGAAAGCAGGTCAACGGAGCTGAAGTTGTCCTGGCTGTGAGGATGTTTGCCGAACACAAGAAAATCCGTCAAGGTGATGACAGAGTCCATCGCCTCACGGTCTGAGTGCTGGGCTATAAGGTACTTCACATAACCATCCCTGAGAGCTGAGATATTCTTTTCCAAGACATCGAAGCCGATGACATTCAAGCCATTGAGTCCACGCTCCTTAAGGAAGTCGCCGACAAGGTATATTCTTGAGTTCAGTGTCACGATGTTGGCGCTTTTCCCTATTCCTTCGAAAGCAAGATCCATGACGGAGCGCGCCTCAGTGGGATTGTTGGGGTTTATCACAACATTTCTGACCTGCGTGTCGGGAAAGCGGGCCGAAAGATAATCCATGAAGCCTCTTCTCCTCTCCTTTGAAGGATCGGAAAGGCCTTTCACATCGCGCTCTATCCGGACCATGTACACCGTGTCCCGACTTTCAGGGGACGAGCCGGACATCAAGACATCGGCACAGAACGCCCCGCTGTCATAGATGGGCTGGCCATAATAGGCCAGATGACCACTGACTCCACCTACGCTCGTGTTAAGGATAATGTACGGGAGACCAGCCTTCTCCATTCCCCGGGCGACATCACGCGTGGCATCCAGGAACATGGGTGCGATGACGGCGCCCGAGCAATTATCCACAATGGCCTCACGGCAGACCGACAGGAAAGAATCCACATCATACTGATCGTAAAGGTAGTCAACAATGTCCACGGAAAAGCGTCCGGCATATTCCGCACTCCTGCTTATTCCGGAATGAGTCAGATCCCAGAACTCGCCGGCGCTGAACCTCGGCATGATGACGGCAATCCTGTGCGACTTGTTTCTGGCAAGCATGGAAGCGTACACGTTGGGTTTGTAGCCAAGTTCCCTTACCGCCCTCAGGACCTTCTCCCTGGTCTTTTCCGACACCTCTCCCCTTTCGTGCAGGACACGGTCAACCGTGCCGATGGTGACTCCGGAAGCCTCGGCGACATCGTTTATTGTTGACATGGATCTCTTCATATCCTGCAATGTTACAAAAAATCATCGGTTCGGCAAAAGTCCTGCGGAAATACTTGTGCCGGAGAGTTGCGACGTTTCATAAACTTGCGTATATTTGAGAAGCTGTTTTGAATGTTCCGACTCCACAACATAACATGATCAAGGTAATATTACTGATCGACTGCGCCAGCGAATTTGACCGGAAACTGCTCCGGGGCATAATGAAATACTCGAAGGAAAACGGTCCATGGCTTTTCTACCGCATTCCGTCCGACTTTCGCGGAACCAACGGACGCGAGGAGTGGGTCATGGAATGGGCAAAGAAATGGAATGCCGACGCCATCATCGGACGGTGCGACGAGGACAAGGTAGGACTTCTCGGCCAGTTGAACATACCGATCGTCCTGCAGAACAACAGGACAAGAAGTGACGTGTACTCCAACCTTACAGGTGATTATGTCGGCACCGGGCAGCTCGCCGCGGAATATTTCCAAAAGAAACTGTTCACCAACTATGCGTTCTTCGGGGTGCGGAGCATCATATGGTCGGAAGAACGCTGTAAAGGGTTCCGGGAGGCTGTAGCTTCAAAGGGCAACAATTTCAGTTCATTCAATGTCGAGCCGAGAGAGACCTTCGACAGAAGCAAGGTTCTCTCATGGCTTGAAGACCTGCCCAAACCGGTGGCGTTGTTCTGCTGCGACGACGCGCATGCCCTTTACATAACAGAGACATGCAACATGGCCGGTCTGAGCGTTCCAAAGGATATCGCAGTACTCGGAGTTGACAACGACGAGTTGCTCTGCGGCATCTCCGACCCACCTGTCTCCTCTGTGGAACTCGACGTGGAGCGTGGTGGCTACGAAACCTGCGCACTGCTGCACAGACAGATCATGAACAGTACACGGCAGCCGTTCAATGTCGTGATCACCCCTGTGGAAGTCGTGCAGAGGCAGTCCAGCTGCATCTACAACATCAAGGATCCGAATGTCGCGAAGATCGTGGCCTTCATTGATTCCAACTACAACACCAATCTTGACATAAACGGCATTCTGAAACTTGTCCCGCTGTCCAGAAGAAGCGTTGAGACCAAGTTCCGGAAAGAGACGGGGACCACCATCTATCAATATATTCTTAAATGCCGGGTCGAGCATCTCGCCCACCTTCTGCTCACGTCCGACCGGTCTGTGTCCGAAATCGCGGATGAGGTAGGGTTCGGAGACAACGGCAGCTTTTCCCGTATATTCAGAAAGATGAAAGGTTGCTCACCTCAGGAGTACAGACAGAAAAATTGCGCTTTTCGTCAATAAGTTTACGCTTTTTCTGCGCGATAATACAATAATACCCTCTATCTTTGCAGAGGATCGCCTGAAATAAACCACAGGCTAATGACCACCGCATATTATTGTATTATGGAAAACAAACGGCAATATTACATTTCCCTGACGATGTTGGGATGCTTGTTCTTCATCTTCGGGCTTGTCTCGTGGGTAAACTCCATCCTGATCCCCTATTTCAAAATCGCCTGCGAATTGAAAAGCGGTGTACAGACCTATCTGGTAACATTTGCCTTCTACATCGCCTATCTCGTGATGACCGTTCCGGCATCCTTCCTCCTGAGGAGGACCGGCTACAAGAAAGGGACTATGATCGGCCTATGGACAATGGCCATCGGCGCGCTGCTTTTCTGGCCAGCCGCCCTGACCAGAACCTATGGCATGTTCCTGCTCGCCTTGTTCACCATCGGGACGGCACTCGCCATCCTGCAGTCGGTGGCGAATCCTTTCGTGACAATCATCGGCCCCTACGAAAGCGCGGCCAAGAGAATCAGTGTGATGGGAATATGCAACAAGTTCGCCGGCATCATCGCCCCTCTTGTCTTCGCGGCGCTTGTGATCCGCCCGCAGGACAAGGAGGTAATGGACTTGGTCGAGGCCGGATTGCTTGACGGACCGGCCAAGGAAGCCGCACTTGACAGCATGATCAGAGGGGTGATTGTCCCCTATGTGGTTCTGGCCGCGCTTCTGTTCGCTTTCGGAATCCTTTTCTACAAATCACCGGTCCAGGACATCAACCCGGACAGCGCCAACGGCTCCGGCACCACCGGCGACGACAGGAAGTCCATCTGGGAATATCCATACCTCGTTCTCGGAGTGTTGGCCCTGTTCTGTCACCTTGGAAGCCAACAGATCTCCGTCAGCACGATCATAGGTTACGCCCAGAGCATCGGCATGGATCTGGAAACGGCCAAGGTGTTCCCGTCCTACACCCTCGGATGCATTCTTTTCGGCTATATTCTCGGCGTGTTCTTCATCCCCAGATACATCAGCCAGCAGAAATCACTCGTCATCTGCACGATCACAGGCCTTGCACTCTCGGTACTTGTCCTTATCCTGCCACTGAAGGCATCAATCTGGACTCTCGTTCTTCTCGGAGTGCCGAATTCATTGATCTACGCAGGAATATGGCCGCTTGCCATCAGAGGTCTTGGCCGCTGGACCAGCCTCGGCTCGTCACTTCTGGTGATGGCCCTATGCGGGAATGCCGTGCTGCCTCTCATCTACGGCTATGTGTCTGACCACATGAGTCTCCAAACGGCCTACTGGCTTTTGGTTCCATGCTTTGCATACATGATTTTCTATGCGGTTTACGGTTATAAGATAGAGAAATGGTAACAGCATTAATCAACGGTAAAATAATAGTGACGGACAAGATCACCTCTGGTGTTCTTGTCCTTGAGAACGGACTGGTCAAAGGAATCTCGGACAGCATTCCCGCCGGTGCGGAAGTAATTGATTGTGAGGGGGATTACGTCAGCCCAGGGTTCATTGACATGCACACCCACGGAGCCGGCGGAGCGGATTTCATGGACGGAACGGTCGAGGCTTTTCTCACGGCCGCAAGAATGCACGCCGCCCACGGCACCACCCTGCTCTGCCCGACAACGCTCACAAGCACCAACGAGATCCTTTTCGAGTCTTTCGAGACCTACAGAAAAGCCGTGAATGAGAACAAGGACGGAGCCAGATTCGGAGGGATGCATCTGGAGGGGCCGTATTTCAGCCCGAAATTCGCCGGAGCCCAGGATCCAAGATACCTCCGCGCTCCAAAGCCCGACGAGTACATGGAGATTCTGGACAGATGCCCTGATCTCGCCAGATGGAGTTTCGCCCCGGAGCTTGACGGAGCACCAGAATTCGCCGCGGAGTTGAACAGAAGAGGCATTGTCGCCTCCATCGGCCACACGGACGCGACATTCGCCGACTGTGACGCAGCCTTCAAGGCCGGAGCCACGATGATGACACACTTCTACTCCTGCATGAGCACAATTTCCCGAAGGAACGCCTACCGTTACGCCGGAACCATAGAATATGGTTACTGGCAGGACGGGATGAGGATAGAGATCATCGCCGACGGCATTCATGTGCCGGCCGACCTGCTTCACCTTCTCATCAAGATCAAGGGAATCAACAACATTTCCCTTGTCACAGACTCAATGAGGGCCGCCGGAATGCCCGAAGGGAAGAGTGTGCTGGGAAGCCTTGCGGACGGTCAGGAAGTCATAGTGGAGGACGGTGTCGCCAAGCTGATGGACCGTAGCGCCTTCGCGGGAAGCGTGGCGACGGCGGACAGGCTCGTCCGCACGATGGTCAACATCGCCGGATGCACTGTGTGCGAGGCCGTGAGAATGATAACGGAGAACCCCGCGAAGGTCATGGGATTCTATGACAGGAAAGGCTCTCTGGAACCAGGGAAAGACGCCGACATCGTTATCTTTGATGACAGCATCAACGTAAAGAGAACAATCATTGGAGGAAAAACAATTTATTAAATCATGATACTCAAGACATTCAAGTCAGACAATCTGGACATCAAGGTCTTTGACACCAGAAACGATATGGGCAAGGCGGCGGCCGCCGATGTGGCGGCATGCATCAAGGAGACGCTCGGCAGAAAAAAGGAAATCCGCATGGTCTTCGCCGCCGCGCCTTCACAGAACGAGTTTCTCGAAGCCTTGGCCGCGACGGAAGGCATTGAATGGGGACGCGTACACGCACTCCACATGGATGAATACGTCAACCTTCCGGCCGATGCGCCTCAGGGTTTCGGCAATTTCCTGCGCAGGGCAATCTTCGACAAGGTTCCATTCGCGAGCGTTGACTACATCGGAACTGACAAAGACTCGGAAGCGACATGCCGAAGATATTCGGAGATTTTGAGATCTACGGCTATCGACATCGTGTGCATGGGCATCGGAGAGAACGGACACATCGCTTTCAACGACCCGCACGTGGCAGACTTCAACGATCCTCTTCTTATAAAGAAAGTGGATCTCGACCAGAAATGCAGGATGCAGCAGGTGCACGACGGATGCTTCAAGGACATCTCCGAGGTTCCTGAATATGCCCTGACGCTGACGGTTCCCGCGATGTTCAACGCCGATCATCTGTTCTGCGTCGTTCCGGCAGCCTCTAAGGCTGAGGCCGTAAAGGGCGCGGTCTTCGGTCCCGTGTCGGAAAAATGCCCGGCCTCGATCCTCAGGAGACACAAGAGTGCGATCCTCTATACGGACAAGGACAGCGCGAAATACATAATTGACTGACACGATGCATAGAAAGACAAAATATTTCCTGACGTTTCTCATCCTCTTTCTGGCATGTCACCTGTCTCTGTCCGCAAAGTCTTTTGAGGTCAGGGCCGTTTACCTTGATTTCAGGACACAGGTGATGACAATGCCGGCGATGAAGGAATTCGTGGCCGACGCCGCCTCGAAAGGCATGAATGCTGTCGTGGTGGAATGGGAGGCGACATTCCCGTTCAAGGACAATCTTGTACTTAGAAACCGTTTCGCCTTCTCGGAAGCAGAGGTAAAGGACTTCATAGCATACTGCTCGGGCCTTGGAGTCGATGTAATTCCCCTTCAGAATTGTTTCGGACATTCTGAATACATCCTCCGGCACGAGCGGTACGCAGTCCTGAAAGAAGACAGGAAAGACTGTTCGCAGGTATGCCCGATGATGGAGGACGAAGCGGAAGGAATATTCAGAAGCATCTTCTCCGAGATAGCGCAAATGCACACATCAGGATATATTCACATCGGATGCGACGAGACAAGGTTGCTGGGTCATTGCCGCAGGTGTCAGGAGAAAGTCAGGAGCGAAGGAATCTCCAGACTGTACGTTGACTATGTCGCAAGGATGTGCCGGATTGTATCTTCATTGGGCAAGAGACCCATGATCTGGGCGGACATCATCCTGAAACACCCAGAGGCGCTTCAGTCGCTTCCGGAGGATGTGATCATCGTCGATTGGAACTACGGTTGGAACCAGGACCATTTCGGGAAAATGGACAACCTCAGGAACTCCGGCCGGGAGGTCTGGGGAGCATGCTCGTTGCGTTCCCATCCTGACAATCTCTATCTGGTACAATGGAGAAAGCACTTGGAGAACATATTCAGTTACACTTCATACGCATCCGACTGCGGATTCAAAGGAATCATCAACACTTCGTGGTCGACATCCGGAACCTACGGCTACATTTACGATGACAAGAACGAGGTCATTGCCATACAGCCCGTGAGAGAGGTGTACCCTCAAAACGGATTTGACATGCTGATGACGGCATATTCAAACGCCTTGTCGGACAATCCGCTCACTCCAGACAAGTTTTTGGAGAGTTACTGCCACACAAGACTCGGTCTTGGCCCGCAGGAGGAGACAGAGGTAGTGAAGGACTATTTCAACATGACCCAGAGCCCTGTATATTCATTCCAAGGGGACATCGCACGCATTGACGAGGAACTCCGGAAATGTACCGCCTTAAGGGAGAGGCTTGACATGGTAAGATTCTCCAAGGATGCGGCTGACGTGGCCAGGCATCTTCGCCTGATGCTTGACATCCGCATCAACTATCTGGAATTCAAGCGTGTTGACTTACAGATTGAATCAAACGGCTTTTCCGTCGAAGACTCCAGGGCGGCCTTGGCACAGCTCAAGTCGATCGACAAGGAATGCGGGGGACTGCGAAAGGAATTCATCAGGCTCAATGGTCATTACCTCAAAGACGCCGGGGAGTCGTTCAATGAATGGACATACCGCGGAAAGATCAAGGAGCGGATCAAAGTGCTGGAAAACATTAGGTAAACATTAAAAAATAACACTGGAATGAAAGATTTAAGATTGCTTGCTTTGTCGGCGACAGTTTTCTTCTGCCTGTCCTGCACGGCAGACAAGCCTGAATACGGGCCGACAATCGACGAGATCGACATCATTGAGGTCGATCACAGCAAGGATGAACCGACGATAGGCCGCGACGAATGTCTCAAGATGGCGGGCGTGACAGACCTGATGGCTTATAAGGCCGAGGCCTACTCAAAGGCGACAAACCTTGAGGATAATGACGGAAAGGATGTTTTGTTCAACTGTGTGTATGTCTATTCGGCAAGCATCGCCAAATACGCCGACACACCGAAAAAGCTGGCCGCCAGAATCGCCCTTATGGGATTCAGAGGTGTTTACCTCAGCCCAGGAGGAACCAGATTGGCCACAGCCGACAGCTGGCTCAAGACCTTCATCTCGACCTGCACCGACCTTGGCATGGAGGTATATGCCACATACTACGAGGACAAAGCGGTCTTCCTCAGCGAAGCAGGGGCAGAATCATGCCTCCAGAAAGTAATTTCCTACAACCGGAGCGTGAAGCCAGAGGAGCGATTCTCAGGCGTGTCCGCCGACCTTGAGCCTCACACAATAAAATCCGACATCGGACTTGGATGGGTGTGGAACACCGACAGCGGCAACGGAGCCGGTGGGGCCAACGAGAATCTGTTGAGAACGACTGTGAGCCGTCTTGCCTACGCCCACAAGAGGCTCTCGGTTTCCGGGCTGAAACTTCAGGAGGCGATCTGGTGGAAGTATCAGGAACTCTACAATGCTGGAAGGATCGCCTACGGTGATGTGAACCAGTTCCTGTCAGTCTGCGACTGGGTTTCTGTCATGGCCTACTGCAACTCTTCCGAAAAGATTCTGGAGGTGTGCCAACCGATTTTCAAGGCATGCGGAAAGACGGCTTCAGTCAGCGTCTGCGTGAAGACCGCCACTAACGATGAGATCTCCACCAGCCTTCAGCCAAATGGCTGGGAATCACTTCTGCAAACGATGACCACACTGAAAGAGAGTGGCGGCGACTGCCTCAAGGGACTTGACGTGTTCCAGTATGACGCGCTTGAGACAATGTGGGAATGGAAAAATGACAAGAACTAATAACTTTTTGACATGAATAATATAGTGAAATATTTAGCGGCGGTGATTCTCCTTTCGGTGTCACTGCCGGTCTCCGGACAGACAACACAGATCAGCGGTGTCGTCCTGGAGGACTCACAATCAGGCGCGCTGCCGGTGATCGGAGCGGGTGTCAAGATCAAGGACACGTCCAACGGATCGGTAACGGATCTCGACGGACGGTTCTCCCTGTCCGCAAAAGAAGGTGACGTGCTTGAGGTAAGCTGCCTCGGCTACCGTGGAGCGACCGTGACCGTCGGCAAGGACAACTACTACAAGATTTTCCTTGAGTCTGAATCCATGATGCTTGACCAGTTGGTTGTGGTCGGCTATGGGTCAATGAAGAAAAGTGACCTTGCGACATCAATCACGTCAGTGAACACCGATGACATGAAGATATTCCCCGCCGCCACCGCCGCCGAGATGCTGCGCGGACGTGCCGCCGGCGTGACTGTCACAAGCGCTTCCGGACGTCCAGGCTCCACCCCATCCATCAAGATTCGTGGAACGAGATCAATCTCCGCCAGCAACAACCCTCTTTACATCATTGACGGAAGTGTCGCTTCCGACACCGAGTTCGCGATGATAAACTCCGATGACATCGAGTCGATCGAGATCCTTAAGGACGCGGCCTCACAGGCGATCTACGGAGCGAGGGCCAGCGACGGTGTGATACTGGTCACCACCAAACGTGGAAAAGCCGGTGAAAGCACTGTAAGCTACAACGGATACGTGGGATTCCAGACCCTTCACAAAAACTTCGACTACTACACTGCGGACGAGTACCTTTCCCTCAGGCGTGAGGCAGTCGCGAATGACATGGGAATAATAGACGCCACGACGGTACCGATCGCCACGGCCTTGGCCGATGACGTGATGGCACAGGTTTACAAGAGTGGTGAATATGTTGACTGGGAGAACCTTATGTTCAAGAAAGCGGCTCTCTACCATAGCCATGAGGTCAGTGTCAAAGGTGGCTCCGACAAGTTGAAGGCCATGGCCAGCGTCGGCTATTTCAATCAGGACGGTATAATGAAGGTCAATTCCGGTTACGACCGCATCAGTTCCAGAGTGAACCTTGACTATCAGGTTAAGAAATGGCTGAAGCTCGGAGCCAACACCTCGTTCGGATTCTCGAAACGTGAGATAGAAAACGGAGCGTTCTACCAGTTCATCACCCGTTCTCCGCTTTCACAGATCTACGACGAGAACGGCGACTATATTCCTTACATCAACAGCAACAAGGACACGAACCCTGCATACAGCGCTCTTCACGACTCTCATGACGCGAAGGCCAACAGCTACAGGATCAATGCTTTCGCCGACATAGCCCCGTTCAAGGGATTCACCTACAGGTTCAACGTCTCCTACTACAACAGGGTTAACGAGGAAGGACATTCACGTGATTCCTACTATCCCAACGGAGGAGGTTCGACCGCATCACTGCTCAACACGACAAACGTGCAGACCCTGATTGAGAACTCCATAAGGTATGACGTTCCCATCAAGAACGAGAACCACAAACTGAACATCACCGCGGTGCAGTCCGTGGACAAGTCCCTTCGCAAGACGCTGGGATATTCAGTGTCCAACCTCCCGGTTGACAAGACCTACAACTACATCGCCAACGGCGAGGTGACCGGACAGCAGAGAGCATATTCGGAAAACAATCTCGTGTCATTCATGGTCAGGGCGCAGTACAACCTGATGGACAAGTACCTGTTCAACCTTGCCGTGCGCCGTGACGGATCAAGCCGCTTCGGCACAGACAACAAATGGGGGACATTCCCGTCCGTGGCCTTCGCGTGGAGAGCATCGGAAGAAGGCTTCCTGAAGGATGTCTCATGGATGAACAACCTCAAGCTAAGGGCAAGTTACGGAATAGTAGGCAACCAGAACGGGATCGACAACTACGCCACCCTTGGTGTGGCCAAGCCGATGCCTGGTGAGTTCGGAGACACTTACTACATGGGTTATCTTCCCGGCAATGACCTTCCTAACCAGAATCTCAAATGGGAGCAGTCCGGAACAGCCAACTTCGGACTTGATTTCGGGATCCTCGACAACAGGATCTTCGGAACGGTCGAGTACTACAACACACGGACCACCAACCTGCTTGTGTCCAGAGCATTGAACGCATCGTTGGGTTACAGCTCGATGCTGGACAACCTGGGAGAGACCAGAACCCACGGCATCGACTTCAACGCGACATTCGACATCATAAGGAGCGAAGATCTCAATTGGAGCGTCACCACAAACATAAGCCAGTTCAGCGGCAAGATCATCAAGATCGATGACACGGTCGATGAGAACGGCAACTACGTCAGCCAGCCTGGAAACAACTGGATCATCGGGGCTCCGATCAACATCTACTATGACTACAAGGCGGACGGAGTCTATCAGTACAGCGACTTCGATGTTTACAGCGACAGAGGCTCCCTCACCTACAAGCTGAAGAACACCGTTGACACAGACGGCGACGGTGTCGCCGACGCACCTCTCTCCCGCAACGACAACGTGGAACCGGGAAGCGTGAAGCTTCGTGACGTGAACGGCGACGGCAAGATCAACGAGGACGACAGGGTTGTCTATCAGAAAGACCCGGACGCCACATTCTCCCTCTCAACGAACCTCCGTTGGAAAGGCTTCGACTTTTTCATGGATTGGTACGCCGTCGCGGGAGGCTATATCCTGAATCCTTTGATGTATGACGGGGAATATGGCGGTGACCTCAGAGGACGCTCAAACGGTATGAAAGTGGACTACTGGACACCGTACAACCCTTCCAACACGGCACCGAGACCTAAATATGGATCTGAAGTCCCATACATGAGGACACTCGCCTATCAGGATGCCTCTTATCTGAGGCTGAGGACCATCCAACTCGGGTACACCCTTCCGAAAAAGGTGACCTCAAAACTGAAGATCCAGAATCTCCGCTTCTACATGACAGCGACCAACCTATTGACATTCACCAAGGTACTGTCTTACAGCCCGGAAGTCACCGGCAATCTTTATCCGGAGACTCAGCAGACAGTGTTTGGAGTTAACTTTTCTTTCTAAAGAATACGACGATGAAAAAGACTTCCATCATAACGATTTCCGTGTTGGCCATGACTTTGTGTGCCTCATGTGACAACCTGCTCAACCTCGAATCGGAGACATCCGTGACGACAAACTACCTCAAGACTGACAAAGATGGTCTGAAAAGGGCGATAGCCGGACTGTATGTCTATGAAAGGGACAACATTGTTGACAATTCCGATTCAAAGGGCATTGTGATCCTCCCCCAGTTGTTCGATTTCAACACGGACATATTCCTGTTCAACGCCGGTAACTGGGCGTCATTGGGAAGGCTCACCGACCTTACGCCAGACTCCGGAGTAATCGAAGACTACTGGAAATTCTGGTACGCCATAGCAGGGCGCGCCAACGAGATAATCGCATCCTCTGAACATCTCGGGCTTGAGGATCCAGAGATCAGGAAGATCCATGGAGAGGCTTGCCTTTTCAGGGCAAGGGCCTACTTCGAACTCTGGAAACGATTCGAAAGAATCTACCTCAACACAGAGCCTACAGACGTGTCCAATCTGGAGAGAACCTACAAGCCTGCCACCAAGGATGAAGTGTTCACTCTTCTGAAAAACGACCTCGACGCTGCCATAGCGGCACTTCCATACGAGATTCCGGTATATGACAACGGAGTCATGTACGGAATGTACACCAAGGCCACAGCCAAGCATGTCCGCGCCCAGGTGGCCATGTGGGAGGAAGACTGGGACTGCGTGATCGCACAGACCGAGGATATTCTAAGAGACGCGAAGGGCATCACAGAACTTGAGAATGACCCTGCCGAGATCTTCAATTCCGAGAATCTACGGTCCAAGGAAGTCCTGTACGCCTACCAGTTCTCGAAGAACACCGGAGGTGGAGGAGTGATCACAGGCACTACCTTGAAAGGTCATCCGATTTCCGTCTTTGTGACATCAAGATATTCAAGTGTTGACGGTGCCATAAGCTCCAGCGACCAAGGCGGGTTCGGCTACGGCAGAGACTACCCTAACCAGCATCTTCTGGACATGTACGGTCCGAAGGACAAGCGCCTCGACTGCTACTTCGTAAGGAAGTTCTACTACAACGATCCCGCACGTCCGGAGACCTACGGAAAAGAGATCGTACCTAAAAAGGACGCGTCGTACATCGTCAACCTCCACACGATGAGCCGCAAGCATGCGGACTTCTGGACCAATGCAGACGAACCTGACCGCAAGACAAGTTTCAGGGATCTGATCGTCTATCGCCTTGCTGAGACCGTGCTGATGTGTTCGGAGGCATACTACCATAAAGGTGACAACACCAATGCGGTGAAATATTTCAACATGACCTACGAGCGCGCCGGGAACGACAGGTTCGAGGGGACTCTCACATTGGAGAACATTCTTGATGAATATGCCCGCGAACTGAATTTCGAAGGTGTCAGATGGCCTCTCCTCAAGAGACTCGGTCTGCTTGGAGAATATTGCCGGAAATGGGAAGGTGAGTCCATGGCGGAAAACCCGTACCTCAACAAGGATTTCACTTTCGCCCGTCAGAACTTTGTCGTCGGGAAGCATGAGTGCTGGCCAATCCCTAGCAATCAGATTCTCCTCATGGGAGGATCCGATGTCTACCCTCAGAACAAAGGTTGGAATTAATATTATTGGAAAATGAAAAGAACAGGATATATCGCACTGCTTGCCGCCTCGATCATCTCGGCGGCCTGCGTGAAAGAGGAGACCAAAGAGGATTTCTTCAACATCGATGAGACGGAAGTGGTGCTCACGGACTATTACGCCGGAGCCAAGGACATCCTCCTTGCCACCAACACCGAGCCCACGGTCGAGTTGTCATCGGACTGGCTGACAGCAGAGATCACGTCACGTTGTCTCACACTTACTTACAAGGAGAACACCTCCGAAGACGACAGAACCGTCGAGGTTCATATTGTGGCCGGAAGCATCCCCGCCACTGTTACAGTCACGCAACCAGGCCACAAAACCGAACCAGAACCGGAACCAGAGCCGGAACCGGAACCACTCTACAAGCTCCGCGATGTCTGGTATCAGAACGGAATCGCGGCCGGTATTGTGTTCTGGGTAGCCGAGGACGGACAATCAGCACTTGTCGTAAGCCTTGACAGGACCGCCACGACCGTTGCCTGGTCAACCGACGGCACACATGTAATCGGCACCGGAGAGACAGACGGAGCCGCCAATACCGCGCTTCTCCGCGCCAGCGAGGAAGCGGCAAGCATTCCTGCGCTTGCGTTCTGCGATGCCCATGGAGAAGGTTGGTTCTGGCCAGCGATGGACGAGATGAAGAAGCTGTTCGAGGCCTACAACGGCACAGCCTTCGATGCCGCCACCGTAGCGAAACCATCGGACATCACCCCGGAAGAGAAAGACGCGAGAGCGGCCTTCGAGAAAGCGCTTGCCGACAATGGAGGAATCGCACTCAATACCGGTTCAGAGAACAGTAACGGAGACCAATATTGGACAAGCACCGAGCAGACAGACGAAAAGACAGGCAAGGTCTATGCGTCGACAATGCGCTTCGGAAAGGTCTATGCCTCCACCCCTGCCGACCAGATGGGCAAGACCAACGCGTCCAAAAGGTATGTGCGCTGCATGAAACTTGTGAGCGGTGAGCCGGAGAAGCCTCTCCAGACCAAGTTCCCGGCCTACAAGGAAAACGGTAAGAATGTCGGAATCATCTACTGGACATCCGAGGACGGAAAGACATCCAAGGTTCTTAGTCTTGTCCGTTCAGAGGACGTGCCTTGGTCCAACGCCGCCACACCGGCCTTTCTGAATGCAGTGAGCATGGATGACGGAGCCGCCAACACGGCGGTCATCAAGGCCAGCGCGGAGGCAAAGGACATTCCGGCGGTCTCTTTCTGCTCAACTCTTGGCAAGGAATGGTACTGGCCGTCACTCAACGAGCTTGTCGAGATATTCAATGTCTACAACGGAGTCGCCTACGACCCTAATGTCAAATCCAAGGTTCCCGCCGAGATTTCTGACGAGGAGAAGGAAGCGAGGGCTGCGTTCGATCTCTCGCTTACCACTTACGGCGGCACTGTGATGAACTCGGCGGCGGATAACAAGAACGGCGAAAGGTACTGGGCCAGCACCGAGCTTCAGGATGCCAAGGGCAATGTGTACGGCTCATTCATGCGTTTCGGAAAGGCTTACATGTCAACGGTGGCCGACACTCCGGGCAAAGGGAAGAGCGGTGACGGACGTTTCGTCCGCTGCATAAGGACAATCAAAAACAACTAAATCAGCAGAATCATGATACGAATGACTGAAAGTTGGCGTTGGTACGGTCCGGATGATCCCGTGAGCCTTGCTTTCATAAAGCAGGCCGGGGCCACGGACATAGTCCATGCGCTGCATCATGTTCCTAACGGAGAGGTGTGGACAGTGGATGAGATCCGCAAACGGCAGGCTCTCATCGCCGAGTCAGGACTCAAATGGAGCGTCGTGGAGAGCGTACCGGTCCATGAACACATCAAGACCCGCGAAGGTGACTATCTCCGCTACATAGAGAACTACAAGCAGAGCATCCGCAATCTGGCCGAGTGCGGAATCAAATGCATCACCTACAATTTCATGCCGGTGATTGACTGGACCAGGACAGACCTGCGGTTTGAGATGCCCGACGGCTCCCGCGCCTTGAGATTCGAGAGGGCGGCGTTCATGGCGTTCGACCTGTTCATTCTGGAGCGCAAGGCGGCTTTCAATGAATATTCCACCGAGGAAATCGCCATCGCCAAGGAGCGTTATGACAAGATGGACGAGGCCGAGATCGGACTGATCACCCGCAACATGATCGCAGGCCTTCCGGGCAGTGAGGAAAGCTTCACTCTTGATCAATTCAGGGAGGCTCTTTCAAGGTATGACGGGGTCACTGAGGAACAACTTCGTGACAACCTCATATTCTTCCTTCGTCAGATTTGTCCCGTAGCGGACGAGTGCGGCTCCGTCATGGTGATACATCCCGATGATCCGCCATATTCATTGCTGGGGCTTCCACGCATTCTTTCAACAGCTGAGGATTTCAGAAAGATCGTGGCCGCTGTACCAAATCCGTCCAACGGGTTGTGTCTCTGCACGGGTTCGTTCGGCGTGCGCGCGGACAACGACTGTGTGGCCATGATGCGTGAGTTCGGAGACCGAATCGGTTTCGTTCACCTGAGGACAACAAAGCGAGATTCTGAGGGCGACTTCTATGAGGCGAACCTACTGGAAGGAGATGTGGACATGTACGGAATGATGAAGGCACTGCTTGAAGTAGAGCAACGGCGAGGGATCAGCATTCCTGTGCGCCCCGATCACGGGCACCAGATGTGTGACGACCTGAACCGCAAGTCCAACCCAGGCTATTCCTGCTACGGACGCATGCGCAGCCTCGCGGAACTCCGGGGAATCCAGGAAGGCATCATCAAGTCCTATGAATAGTTACATGACATAACAGAATTTAACAATATGACACAGAATCTTTTTGACATTAAGGGCAAGGTCGTGGTCATGACCGGAGCCTGCGGTGTGCTTGGAAGCACCATCGTAAAATATTTCGCGGCGCAAGGCTGCAAGGTGGTGCTGCTTGATCTCGACAGGGCCTCCGCCATCGGAGAGGCGCTCGTGGAGGAAATCGCCAAAGACGGAGGAGAGGCATGCTTTTTCCCGACAAATGTTCTTGACAAGGCCACACTTGAGCGCAACAACGAGCAGATCATCGCAAAGTACGGGAAGATTGACATACTGCTGAACGCCGCCGGAGGCAACATGGCCTCGGCAACGGTTCCGCCGGACAAGACAATCTTCGACCTGGATGTGGACGCCGTCAAGAAAGTCACCGAACTGAACCTTTTCGGCACGATCCTTCCTACAATGGTCTTTGCCAAGTCAATGGTTGAGTCCGGCAAGGGCTCCATCATAAACTTCGCCTCCGAGTCGGCTCTCCGTCCGCTCACCCGCGTGGCCGGCTATGGAGTGGCCAAGGCCGCCGTGGCCAACTGGACAAAGTACCTCTGTGCGGAACTCGCCATCAAGTTCGGTGAAGGTCTGAGGGTCAATGCGATCGCCCCCGGGTTCCTTCTGACGAACCAGAACCGCGCACTTCTCACCAACGAAGACGGCTCCCTTACCGCCCGTTCCCACACGATCCTCGCCCACACACCTATCGGCCGTTTCCTCGAACCTGACGAGTTGGTCGGCACCCTGCACTATCTTGCAAGCGATGCCTCAAAGGCCGTGACCGGAACCGTGAGCGTCATCGACGGAGGGTTCGACGCGTTCTCAATCTAGCAACGTAATCAACACTCTAAAGTCCGAGTCTGCGGCGTGCCGGCATCATTCCTTCTGACACGGTTATAGTAGCTTGTAGTCTATGTCCTTTCTCACGGTTATAGTAGCTTGTAGTCTATGTCCTTTCTCGAAAGGAGGAATCGTTCCTCCTGAAGGATTCCGAAAATGGAACGCAACAACCGTGCAGATGACGACAACTAAGGTGAAGCCAGTTGGCGAAACACAGCCGCAATCCTGCTTTCGTCGGTTTTGACCCGACCTACACAGGATTGCGGCTTATGCCGTTGACGCCGGATGTCACCCGTCTCGTGTCATCGTCCCCGGCAACGCCCTCTTCCTCACCAAAGTGGAATATTGACGAGTCTATCGAAGCTCCTTAAATTCCAGAATATCCAGCATCGAGAACAGGATTCCGCCTATCGAAGAATTCCAACTTTGATGGAAGTGTCCATAATACCAGTGATTTACCGGCTGCTTGTTCATGGTCAGTAAATCATATATCAGATCCATCACTTTCCTCTCCTTTGAGCAATCTTCAAGCAAGGTAGGATCAGCCTGTGCCCACCCAGACAGTCCAGCCTTGTCTATGAGTTCACAGAATGAAGGCGCCGTATGAGTCACAACAATATCAATCAGCATGCTCTGAGTGATGACAGCCAGACGCTCCAAATCAAGACGCGGGGCTTCACTCTTCCAATATGTCGCGGTCAGGGAAGGATGTAAGCGTGAGTCTTCCGCGATCCTTGCGGAGCGATCCACGCTGACAGCACCTCCAACGCACAGTATGTTATGGCCACAAACCTCTATCACGCCATAATCCGGGATAGTTCTAAATCTTTTATGGCGGACTCTCTGTTCGTTGAAATACGACGGATCATCGTGGTTGCCACGCACCATAGCGATGTAGTTGTTCGCCTTTGACAACTTAGGTGAGATCCGACTGAAAACCTGTTCATAGTAGGCAGGTTTCTCAAAACCGAAGCCACAATCCCCAGCCACTATCAAAAGCGTGTCACTCATACCATAACGCACACACAACCGGAACGCCAATTCTCTGAATTCTCCGTGTACGTCCCCGCAGATCACAACGGATTTCACATCGGGATAAGCAAATACATTATCCATCATCGTCTTAAGATTTGCGACATCCGCGCCAAAGCACGACGGATTGAATCGTATGTGCCTATAACCGCATTATCCAGAAGGTCATTCACCAATGGACTATTCTCTTGCTGTGCAACCTCATTGTCCAACATATCCGCATAATACACCTTGTGATCTTCCGAGAGTATATTCAATAAATCCGAGGCGATCCACTCCGCACCGGCTACTGTCTGGTCAAAGGTTGAAACATCCAGACTTATTGTCCCGGGAATGGAATCGCTGGACAAGGCCAAGGTAATGTATGCGTTTTCCAATATGAACTGCATATCCGCGGCATCCTTACGAGTCATCAGACGCCGGTCACACCAAGCATCCAGTTTAATCAGCCATTGCCCACTTAGCGAAGCCATTCTAAAATCGAACCGATCCTCGACAGACACCTTGTCCGCATTCTTCATCACATCCGCAAAACACCGTACAGACATCACGGGATTGCCTTCCGGCGGCCAAGCGACCATTTCTTCCTGTGCGATATCACCAAACGGAACTATGTCCACCTCATAACGGACATTCTCAATCCCACAATAGTAAAATCTCTGTTTCTCAGGAGCTTTGACAAAGCCGTCTTTTATAAGGATCTCGGTCAAGCGTTCATATTCATCCCATTTCTCCAAAAGCACAGCCACATCCAAATCCATTGTGCGCCTTGGAGCGCTCCCTGCTCCCAACAATTTTAGACTAAGGTCACGCGCCGCCGCACCGACAACATAAACCTCGGCACCGATTTCTTTGTAAGCTTTCGCCAACGCCTCCAGAATACTCGCCAGAAGGCCATTGCCAAGTTCTTCTCTCTTTAATGTATAGGTCATATTCAAATCAAAGCTTTAATCCTGCCCGCCGCCTCAGTACATCTGTCATCACCAGTTGAGAGAAGATCTGCATAAACAACTATTATAGGGATATCCTCTCCCGTCCAGAATTTACGGTAAACATAGATTTCACCTTCCGGATCCGGAATCATTCGACCGGTAGCAATGAGGCAGTCGGCTGATTCTTCGACATATACATCCCATTTTTGAGGGCGAAGATACCCATCTCTAAGAAATGCTGCCGGTTCTCCTCCCCACCGGGCTTGCGATGGGAGCAGGATATCCGCCCAATGCTCCCTCACAGACTCCGCCAGAAACCGGAACCGGCATATCAGCTGTTTCTTTTTCCTGCCTTCGGAATAGTCTCTGGCCCATCTGTCTATCAAGAACATGCGTTTCCGCAGAATACGTCCCGCAGATGTCTCAACCACAAAACCCCGCTCAGCCAAATCCGACATCACCCCCTGCACGGATCCAAGCGACAATCCGGTCTCCTTAGCCATTTGTCTGTATGTCTTGCTGATGTTTGTCTTGTCCTGCAACAGAAACAACACCAATCTCATTTCTGACTTCCGCATCGTTGTTATAATTTTTAACAGTGTTCAAAAATTTTGAACATTACTATATTTTTGAACACAACTCCGCAAAAATATAACATTATCAATATATTTCCAAATATTTTAACAGCCGCAATCAACATGTAAGCCGGCGAATCCGTCCCCGGCCACGCCCTCTTCCTCACCAATATAGTTCCTTAAGTAAATATTAAGTCTCTACATAGTTTCTTTTGCAATTGTCAGGAACATTCATGTCTGCCTGATGCCCCTGCAGCCAGCATGTCCGTTCCTCATGTCGGTTTTCCACATTGCGTTGGGAACGTCGAACCGCATTGCAGGTGTCTGCAAGGTAAAGGACTGTTCCCGCTAATTGCAGCGTCAGAAATAGCCCCTCAATGAATTTCATGGCACTTAACCACATGAATGTGATCGACAAAGCCATATACCCTTGTCTTGACCTTCATATTGGAACGACAATCTGTTGTTTATCAGAGAAATGAATTTCCTGGTGCGCGCCGATTTCGCACATAGGAGGGAGCGACGCCCGAAGAACGCTTTGTAATGACTGTTCCGGCTTCCTGGTGTGCCAAAACCTTCACAAACCTAAAGGTGGAATATTAATGAGCGAGGTCTCGAAAATTTTGCGTACCTTTGTAGTTTCGTGGCGTGAAATGTGCAGTTGCACGCCGGAGATTTTGTAAATAATAAAAACGTACGTGATAATTATGTTGTTCCAAGTTTTGCAGGCCGTGGGCCTGGATTCTGCGGCGGCCGAGATGGCCGAGGATATGGCACAGGGGGCCGCGCCTGTGGCGGATCTTGCTCCACAGCAGGTTGAGCAGTCGTTCTCACTCATCGAGATGGCGACCAAGGGTGGCTGGCTGATGATCGTGCTGGCGATTCTGTCAGTGATCGCCATCTACATATTCGGAAAGAAATGGTGGATGATCCACAAGGCGGGGCAGGTTGACAAGAACTTCATGCGCGACATACGCGACTATATTCATGAAGGGAAGGTGAAGTCGGCTGTCTCGCTCTGCCAGAAATATGACTCTCCGGTGGCGCGTCTCGTGGAGAAGGGAATCGAGCGCATCGGAAGACCTCTCGCTGACATTCAGACATCTGTCGAGAACATGGGCAACGTCGAGATCGCGAGGCTTGAGAAGGGGCTCCCTATGCTCGCCACCATCGCGGGAGGAGCGCCGATGATCGGATTCCTCGGAACCGTGCTCGGTATGGTGCAGGCCTTCTTCAATATGGCGAACGCGGGCAACAACATCGACATCACACTGCTTTCGAGCGGTATCTACACGGCGATGATCACCACGGTGGGCGGTCTTATCGTCGGCATCCTCGCCTACTTCGGCTACAACTATCTGGTCGCTCAGATCTCCAATCTGATGTTTATGATGGAGAACGCGACGATTGACTTTATGGATCTTCTGCACGAACCTGCAGGCAACGAGGAGGAGAAGTAGTCAATGGCATTCAAGAGAACCACAAAGGTCTTGTCGGACACAGCGATGTCTTCGATGACTGACTTGGTGTTCCTGCTGCTGATCTTCTTCCTGATCACCTCGACACTGGTCAATCCGAACGCGCTGAAGCTCCTGCTTCCTAAGAGCACAGGGCAGGTTTCGGCCAAGCCTACGGTCACCGTCTCGATCAAGGATTGGGGCGATGACACCTACACCTACCATCTGAACGGCAGCGAGACGCCGGTGCAGTACTCCGAACTGGAGGACGACCTTGTCGATCTGCTTCAGACAGAGGAGGATCCGACATTCTCGATCTACTCTGACGAGAGCGTGCCGATCAAGGAAGTCGTGTCGCTGATGAACATAGCGAAACGTAACCATTACAAGGTAATCTTAGCGACGCAGCCTGAATGATGAAACCGTACCTTCGTGACAGAGAGAGGGAGGCCAAGGTCTCCACGGTGACCGGGATCGTTCTTACGGTCGCGGTCCACGTGCTTGCCTGCCTGCTATGCGTGTTCACGGGGATGAAATACATCTATCCTCCGCCACAGGAGCAGACATTCCTTGTGGATTTCAGCGAGGACGAGCCTCAGCCGATCAGGAGGCAGAACAGGGGCCGTCAGCCTCAGGCCGAGGAGATCGACAGGACGAAGCCGGTGGAACTGATCCAGAGGAGCGAGTCGCCTCACCGGTCCGAGAAGGCGAACAAGACCGCCGAGGCTAAGCCGGACGATTTCGGTGATGTCGAGACTCCTGTGCAGAAGGAGGAAATCAACAAAAACGCCCTGTTCCCGGGAATGAGCAAGAAGGACTCCTCGAACGCACCTCACAGCGCCACCGAACCCAAGAACGAGTTCAAGGCCGGACATCCTAAGGGAAACACTTCCAGCGGGAAGGCCGAAGGCACACCTAACGCCCGGCTGAAAGGCAGAAACACCTTGGGGGCGATTCCAAGGCCGGCATATTCAGAGCAGGACTACGGCACCGTCGTGGTGGACATCTGGGTTGACAACTACGGCAATGTGACAAAGGCCGTCCCTGGAGGACAGGGAACGACTGTGAACAACTCCAAACTCTGGGCGGCGGCAAGGGCCGCGGCCTTGCAGACACACTTCAACCAGAGCGCTGACGCACCGGCGCTCCAGCAAGGAACGATAACATACGTTTTCAAATTACAATAGAAAAACATTTTACTTATTTATTTTTAATTAATGGCGTGAGCCACAAACATTATGGAAGAAAATTTGAATGGTGGTCAAGAGAACCACGAGGAGCGTAGGGATTACGCTGCAGAAGGACCAAAAACAGGTTATTCATCTGAGGGCAGGAAACTCAGGCCAAGAAAGAAGGTAGTGCCTGCCGCTTCATCCTCCGCTGACGGAGAGTACAAGTCTTACGACAATCACAGGAGTTACTCCAGCGACAATCGTGGCGGCTACGGCCAGCGCGGTGGTTATCAGAGCCGTGGAGGCAACAGCAGAGGAGGATATTCATCAGACCGCAGAAGCAGCTACGGAGACCGCAGCGGTGGCTATGGCCAGCGCAGAAGCTACGGTGACAACGCCGAAGGCGGAGAGAGAAGATCTTCATCTTACGGACAGAGCCGTCCTTCTTACGGGGACAGGCCGTCTTACGGACAGAGAAGAAGCTATGGCAGCAACAACTACGATGGAGGCGAGAGGAGATCATCCTATGGTCGCCCTTCATTCGGCGAGGGTCGTCCTTCCTACGGGGACAGGCCGTCTTACGGACAGAGAAGAAGCTATGGCAACAACTCCGAGGGAGAGGAGAGAAGATCGTCATACGGACAGAGCCGTCCTTCATTCGGCGAGGGCCGTCCATCCTATGGACAGAGAAGAAGTTACGGCGGCAGCCAGGAAGGCGGCGAGAGAAGGCCGTCATATTCAAGAAAACCGGCCGGCGGCCACGGATTCGGCCCTAAGCAGGGAGGTTTCTCAGCCGGCAGAGGCGCCGGACATCAGGGACCTAAGAAGTTCGGCCGCAAGGACGAGCCGCATTTCACCGAGGCTGACGAAGCCGGAATCAACCAGATGCTTTCAAGGAAGCCACAGATTGACGCGGCGTTTTCCGACAACGACAACGTTCCTACACCTATCAAGGAAGAGATACGTCTGAACAAGTACATCGCCAATTCCGGAGTGTGCTCACGCCGCGAGGCTGACAACTTCATTCAGGCCGGCGTCGTGACCGTAAACGGCGAGGTTGTGACCGAGCTTGGGACAAAGGTCAACGTCCTCAAGGACGACATCCGTTTCAACGGAGAGAGACTCAAGGGCGAGGAGAAAGTTTACATCGTGATGAACAAGCCGAAAGGCTTCGTCACCAGTGCGAGCGACCCTCACGCCGAGAAGACCGTCATGGATCTTCTCAAGGGATGCAAGTTGAGGGTGTTCCCTGTCGGAAGGCTTGACAAGAACACCACTGGTGTGCTGATGTTCACCAACGACGGTGAGATCGCCGAGCAGCTCACACACCCTTCCTACAACAAGAAGAAGATCTACCAGGTCATTCTCGACAAGCCGCTTGAGGAGGCCGACAAGGAGAAGATCCTCACAGAGGGTCTCGACCTCAACGACGGCAACATCAAGGCCGACGAGCTTGAATATATCGACGCCGAGGACCACAGACGTCTCGGCATCGAGATCCACTCCGGCAAGAACAGGATCGTCAGAAGGATCTTCGAATCCCTCGGCTACGACGTGAAGGCTCTTGACAGGGTTTACTTCGCGGGTCTCACCAAGAAGGGCCTCAAGAAGGGCGAGTGGAGATACCTCAGCGAGGGCGAGGTCAATGTCCTCAAGATGGGGGCCTATGTCTAGTCCGGACAAACACACTGAACACAGAGCTGGATTTGTCAACATCATCGGTAATCCGAATGTTGGCAAATCCACGCTTATGAATGCCCTGGTAGGAGAGAAACTGTCCATCGTCACGGCGAAGGCGCAGACCACCCGGCACAGGATCATGGGCATCGTCAACACCGACGACTGCCAGATCGTATATTCAGACACACCCGGTATGCTCAAGCCGAACTACCGCCTGCAGGAGGATATGATGAAGTTCGTGGACGCCGCCATCGGGGACGCGGACATCATCCTCTACGTGACGGACGTGGTTGAAAAGAGCGACAAGAACATTGAATATATTCAAAAACTCCAGAAGCTGGATTGCCCGGTGGTGGTCGTCATCAACAAGATCGATGTCAGCGACCAGAAGACGGTGACCGACCTGATCGCCTACTGGCAGGAGCAGCTTCCGAAAGCGACCATAATTCCGGTGTCGGCCAAGGAGAGGTTCAACCTTGAGAGTGTGCTGAACGCAGTGATGAGCGGGCTTCCGGTCGCGCCGCCGTGGTTCGACAAGGACCAGTTCACCGACAAGAACCTCCGTTTCTTCGCCTCCGAGATCATCAGAGAGAAGATTCTGGAGAACTACAGCCAGGAAGTGCCTTACAGCTGCGAGGTGGCCGTGGAGGCTTTCAAGGAAGGCCGTGAAAGGTACGAGATCAGCGCCGTCATCTACGTGATGCGTGACTCCCAGAAGGGCATCATCATCGGCAAGGGAGGCTCGGCTTTGAAGAAGATCGGCACGGAGGCCAGGCTGGAGATGGAGGACTTCTTCCAGAAGAAGGTCTTCCTTCAGCTGTTCGTGAATGTCAATCCGGACTGGAGGGAGAACCGCAAGGAACTCAGGAAGTTCGGGTACGAGGAATAACATTGGACAAAATAATTAATAATCATTAGAGGAATATCTTGATATGGCAAAGGACGACGAGTGGGATGACATCGAGGCTCCGGAAGGAGGCAACGAGGACGAGGAACTGAACGAGGAGCCGATTGACGAGACATCGGCGAAATCTTCAGGGAAATACGACAAGCTGCTTAGTTCCGACAGCAGGAAGTACAAGCTTTCGGGAATGTTCAAGGACTGGTTCCTGGACTATTCCTCATACGTCATTCTGCAAAGGGCCGTCCCACACATCGTTGACGGACTCAAACCGGTGCAGAGACGTGTGCTTCACGCCATGTTCAGAATGGACGACGGAAGCTACACTAAGGTGGCCAACATCGTCGGCCAGGCGATGCAGTACCACCCGCACGGTGACGCGTCCATCCTCGGAGCCCTCGTACAGCTCGGCCAGAAAGGCCTTCTGATCGACTGTCAGGGAAACTGGGGTAACATCCTTACCGGTGACAGCAACGCTGCGCCCCGTTACATCGAAGCCCGTCTGAGCAAATTCGCCAAGGAGGTCGTCTTCGACCCGAAGATCACCAACTGGATGACATCCTACGACGGACGTAACCAGGAGCCGACCGAGCTTCCGGTCCGTTTCCCGCTCCTGCTCGCTCAGGGCACCGAGGGAATCGCCGTCGGAATGGCCTCCAAGATACTCCCTCACAACTTCAACGAACTCATCGACGCGTCAGTGAAGATTCTTGAGGGCGAGGATTTCACGATCTACCCGGACTTCCCTACCGGTGGCTCGGCTGACTGCAGCAACTACAAGGACGGAGCCAGGGGCGGAAGCGTGAAGGTCCGCGCCAAAATCGAGAAGATCGACAAGAACACGGTGGCCATCACCGAGATCCCTTACGGAAAGACATCCCACATCCTCATCGACTCGATTCTGAAAGCCAAGGACAAAGGCAAGATCAAGATCAAGAAGATCGAGGATATGACCACGGAAAAGGTCGAGATCCTGATCCATCTTCCGAACGATGTGTCACCGGACAAGACGATCGACGCGCTGTACGCATTCACGGACTGCGAGTGCAACATCGCCCCGAACGCCTGTGTCATCGTGGACAACAAGCCTCAGTTCCTCTCTGTCAAGGACATACTGATCTACGACACGAACCACACGAGGGATCTTCTAAAGTGGCAGCTTGACATCAGGCTCGCCGAGCTTGAGGACCAGTGGCACTACACATCCCTCGAAAGGATATTCTTTGAGAACAAGGTCTATAAGATCCTGGAGCAGAACCAGAACAGCTGGGAGCAGCAGCTGCAGGACGTGTTCACGGAGATGAAGACCTACCAGGACGTCCTCCGCCGCGAGATCCTGATGGAGGACATCGAGAGGCTCGTGGAGAAGCCTGTGCGCAAGATCTCCAAGTTCGACACAAAGGCCATCGACGAGAAGATCGCCGCCATCGAGGCGGAGATGGAGACCGTCAAGAACAACATAGAGCACATCACAGAATACACCATCGACTGGTTCAAGATGCTCAAGGCGAAATACGGCAAGCCTTTCGTAAGGCAGACCGAAATCACAGCGTTCGAGAGCATAGCCGTCACCAAGGTGGTCAGCAACAACGCGAAACTCTACGCAAACTACGAGGAGGGATTCGTCGGGCTGAACCTCAAGAAGGACGACAACGGCACCTACATCTGCGACTGCTCCGACCTTTCAGAGGTCATCGTCATAGGCAAGGACGGCAAGTACCGCATCACCAAAGTCACGGACAAAGCCTTCTTCTGGAAAGACCTGCTTTACGTCGGAGTGTTCAACAGAGGCGACAGCAGAACCATATACAACGTCATCTACCGCGAGGGCAAGAGCAGCGTCTCCTACGCCAAAAGGTTCGCGATCACCAGCGTCACCAGGGACAAGGACTACGACATCACCACCGGCGAGGAAGGGTCCAAGATCCTCTGGTTCACCGTCAACCACAACGGCGAGGCCGAATCTGTACGAATATACCTGCGTCCGCGTCCGAAGCTGAAGAAAACGCAGTTTGAATATGATTTCTCTACCCTTGCGATCAAGGGCAAGGCTTCCAGAGGCAATCTGGTGTCCAAGAACCCTATCGCCAGAATTCAGCTGAAATCCAAGGGCGTTTCGACAATCGGCGGCAAGGACATTTGGTACGACGCTGACATCCAGAAGCTTAACGATGAGCAGCGCGGTCAGTACCTCGGCGAGTTCGGCCCGGAGGACAAGGTTCTGGCAATATTCAAGGACGGAACCTTCTACACGACTTCGTTCGATGTCTCGAACCGCTACCAAGGCGAAGTGATCAAGGTCGAGAAGTTCGATCCGAACAAGACCTACACCGCCCTCTACTACGATGCGGCCGCCAAGGCATTCTACGTCAAGAGGTTCAGCTTTGTCCTGAGCGACAACACACCGCTGTCGTTCATCGCCCCAGGCACGAAATCCTATCTCGTGGCCCTTTCCGAGGACAAGCATCCTCAGTTCCAGGTGATCTTCGGCGGGAAGTACGAGCATCGTGATCCGGAGAACATTGACGCTGAGGAATATATCGCCAAGAAGGGCTATGCCGCCAAGGGCAAGAAGTGTCATCAGTACGACCTCAAGGAGGTGAAGTTCATCGAGCCTCTGCACAAGCCGGAGGACGACATCGAGGACGAGCCGCTGGACATCATTGACGATGTGGAGTCTGACGAGCCACAGGGTGACTCCAATGAGGTTTCTGGTGCCACCACTGACGGCGGTCAGACCAGCGCCGCTGACCTTCTGGACTCCGGAGACATTCCGGATGTAGGTGACATTGACGAGCCTACGTTGTTCTAAACACTGGCATATTCATAAACCATCAGGGGCATTCGTGGCTCCAAGAGACGGACGTTGCAAGGTGAATATGAAAGACATATCCCTCATAGGCTTTATGGGCTGCGGCAAGAGCAGTGTCGGGAAAATCCTTGCGACGCTGCTCCCGGAATGCCGCCTGATTGACCTGGACACCTACATTGAGGAAAAGCAGGGCAAAAATATTCCCGAAATATTCAATGAATATGGTGAAGCGGCTTTCCGCCGGATGGAGCGTGAGGCCCTTGAGGAGATATTCAGTGACAAGTCCCGTCCCCGCGCCATCCTTTCCCTCGGCGGCGGCACCGTGACTTCCGAACAATGCCGTCAGCTCATCCGTCAGCACACCGACTGTTTTTATCTCCGCGCCACCACCGACACCCTCCTTGACAACCTCGAAGGACACTCCGATGGCCGCCCGATGCTGAATCCCACACAACCAGTCGAAGCGCCCTCAACTGAAGTATCAAGCGAACGAGAAGCCCTCCGCCGCCGCATCGAATCCCTGATGCAAACCCGCTCCCCCCAGTACCTCGCCACCGCCTACCACATAATCGACATCGATGGCCTGAGCTTCGCCCAGATCGCAGAGGCCGTGGAGGACAACATATTGAATATCAAGTAACAAAGCATTTATCTTTAGTTGATATCCGCCAAAGGTAATTAGCTATTTCATTAATAGTAAAGCAGTTATCCACCACGCGACACCTAGTAGCGCTGTCGATTAAAACGGAGGCACTATGGGGGCATTGGATTTGACGAGTTCGCTCCGGAAGCGACCAACCCAGCACTTTGGAATGGAGAGAATCTTCTTGGTTTTGCTCTTATGGAAGTCCGCGACCGACTGAGGGAAATCAGCACACAGGGTTAGAATCGTAAATGTTACCGGAACCAAAACAAGAGTAAACGATATGGCTGAGAAGAATAATATCTGATTTTTAGGTTTGTCTTTTTTGTACTCCAGAAGCGTATCTCCTGTACCAATGGGGTGTTTATGTCCATTTGGTACACATATAGGCCTTCTGCTGTACGACTTCAATCCTGGAAAGTCTGATGTAATATCGCTCATTACGAGGGAGCGATACTGCATACCTAAAACAGCATCTACATGACAATGGTTTAGTATATATTCCAAGTATGAGGATAATCGCACACATAAGAGTAGGTGGCTTCGTCTCCATAAGTGGTAATCACCACTGACACTTGCAGCAGCAACAACTGAATGGTGAGGAAATATATTCCTAAATAAACTCGTCGCGCTCCTTGATGTCTTTAATGCGAAGCTGGAGGGTGGTGTTGCCGCGGTAGTAGTTCTCGACGATGGAGTAGCAGATGTCGAACGGGTTGCCGGCTTTGATGTAGTCATAGAACTCAGCCATATTGAAGGCTATGGCAGGAATCTGGTGGAAAGGCTGCTTCTCGTCGATCAGGTCGAGCTTCATATGGACTCCACCGGCGCCGACCTTACGGCCGTTGCCACCGTCGGAGACGTTTTCAGTCAGGAAGACAGGATTGGTGTTGCCGGGACCGAAAGGCTGGAACTGTTTCAGAAGACGGAAGAATTTAGGGGTGATCTGGCTGAACTCCAGTTTGGCGTCGATGTCGGTAACCGGAGTCAGCATCTCATCGGTGATCTTCCCGGAGATGAACTGGTCTATTCTGCCGACGAACTCATCCAAGTTGTTCTCCTTCAATGTCAGGCCGGCCGCATAGACGTGCCCGCCGAAGTTCTCAAGAAGGTCAGCGCAGCTCTCGATGGCCTCGTAGAGATCGAAACCAGCCACACTGCGGGCGGATCCAGTGATGAATCCGTTCGACTTTGTCAGTACAATTGTCGGTTTGTAGAACGCCTCGACAAGACGTGAGGCCACAATCCCGACAACGCCCTTGTTCCAAGTCGGATTGTAAACTATTGTCGCCGCGTCAGTTGACAGGGCGGAGCCGTTCTGAACCATCTCCAGAGCCTCCTGTGTGATCTCCCTGTCTATGCTCTTACGGTCATTGTTGTTGTCGTTGATCTTCTCGCCGATCATTGTGGCGGTGTGGTCGTCGGAGGCGGTCAGGAGCTCCACGGCCAGGCGGCCGGTCTCCATTCGTCCGGCGGCATTGATCCTCGGACCGATCTTAAACACAATATCATCTATGGTCAGATGCCCGAGTTCCAGCTTCGAAAGGGTCGCCATCGCGTGAAGTCCCTTTCGCGGATTCTCATTCAACTGCTTGAGTCCGAAGTGCGCGAGAACCCTGTTCTCCCCCACCATCGTCACGAGGTCCGCCGCGATGCTGACCACCAGAAGATCCAACAGCGGAATCAAAGTCTCGAACGGAATCCCATATTTCTGTGAATATGCCTGCACAAGCTTGAATCCCACCCCGCAGCCACTCAAATCGTCAAACGGATAGGTGTCATCCTCCCGCTTCGGATCCAGCACAGCCACAGCCGGCGGAAGAGTGTTCTCCGGAAGATGGTGGTCGCAGATAATCACATCTATTCCCTTAGTGGCGGCATATTCAACCTTCTCGTTGGCCTTGATGCCGCAGTCCAAAGTGATTATGAGCCCGAAGCCGTTGTCTCCAGCCCAGTCAATGCCCTTGTAGGACACGCCGTAGCCCTCGTCGTAACGGTCCGGAATGTAGAAATCCACCTTTGAGGAATATCTTCTGAGGAATGAATATACCAACGACACGGCGGTTGTGCCGTCAACGTCGTAGTCGCCATAGACCAGAATCTTCTCCTCCGTGGTGATGGCTTTGCGGACCCTTTCCACGGCCACATCCATATCCTTCATCAGGAACGGATCGTGGAGGTCATTCAGGCTCGGACGGAAGAACGAGCGCGCCTGTTCGAAAGTCTCGACTCCCCTCTTGACAAGAAGGTCAGCGAGAACCCGGTCTATGCCCAGCTCGGCGGAAAGCCTTCCCACCTTCTCTGGATCAGCCGGCTCTTTCAATATCCATTTGCGCTCTTTTCCCATAATAGACAAAGGTACGGATTTAATTTCAGAATGTGAATTAAAAGTAGTATTTTTGCATATTCAGGACGTATCTTATTCGCCTTTAACGGAGAAAGGAAGCGGCGGAATGGCAGGCATCCGCATTGCGCGGGGCGGAGGATATTCCTTAGGATTTGAATATAAAAACACAACAGATATGGCAAACATCGAACTCAGCGAGCAGGAGAGAATCAGAAGGGAATCTCTCGCAAAGTTAAGGGAATTGGGCATCAATCCTTATCCGGCGCCACTCTATCCGGTCAATGCGACCGCAAAGGAAATCGAGGCCGGCTTTGACCCAGAGAAAGGCAACTTCCAGGAAGTCTGCATCGCGGGCCGTCTGATGTCCCGCAGAATCATGGGCGCGGCCTCCTTCGGCGAGATCCAGGACGCGACAGGGAGAATCCAGATCTACGTCAAGAGGGACGAGATCTGCCCGGGTGAGGATAAGACAATGTACAACACTGTCTGGAAAAAGCTCCTTGACATCGGCGACATCATCGGCATCAAGGGCTTCGCCTTCATCACCCAGACCGGCCAGCTCAGTGTTCACGCAAAGGAACTTACCGTTCTGAGCAAGTCTCTGAGGGTTCTTCCTATCGTGAAGGAGGTTGACGGAGTAGTCTATGACGCTTTCACCGATCCCGAGCTGCGCTACCGCCAGAGGTACGTTGACCTCATCGTCAACCCGCAGGTCAAGGACGTGTTCGTCAAGAGGGCGCAGATCATCGCCACAATGAGGGAATATTTCAACGCGGCCGGCTGCCTTGAGGTCGAGACCCCGATCCTTCAGGCCATCCCGGGAGGCGCCACGGCCCGTCCGTTCATCACCCACCACAACGCCCTGGACATCGACCTCTATATGAGAATCGCCAACGAGCTCTACCTCAAGAGATTGATCGTTGGTGGCTACAACGGTGTCTATGAGTTCGCCAAGGACTTCCGCAACGAGGGTATGGACAAGACCCACAACCCTGAGTTCACCTGTATGGAGATCTACGTGGCCTACAAGGATTACATCTGGATGATGGACTTCGTGGAGAAGATGCTCGAAAAGATCGCCCTCAAGCTGCACGGCACCACAGTCGTGAAGATCGGCGACAAGGAGATCGACTTCAAGGCCGGCTACCGCAGACTCCCTATTCTTGAGGCTATTAAGGAATATGCCGGTGTGGATGTCAAGGGAATGGGCGTTGACGAACTCCGCGAGACCTGTAAGAAGCTCAACGTCGAGTTCGATCCTTCGATGGGTGTCGGCAAGCTGATCGATGCCATCTTCGGGGAATATTGCGAGGAGCATCTCATCGAGCCTACGTTCATCATCGACTACCCTGTTGAGATGTCTCCGCTGACAAAGAGGCATCGTGAGGATCCTACCCTCACCGAAAGGTTCGAGCTGTTCGTCTGCGGCAAGGAGCTCGCGAACGCATATTCAGAGCTCAACGACCCGATCGACCAGCTGGAGAGATTCGAGGAGCAGGCGGCCCTCAAGAGCCACGGCGACGACGAGGCGATGTTCATCGACTACGACTTCGTGCGCGCCCTTGAATATGGTATGCCTCCTACTTCCGGCCTCGGAATGGGCATCGACCGTCTGACAATGTTCATGACCGGGCAGACGACCATCCAGGACGTGCTCTTCTTCCCTCAAATGCGTCCGGAGAAGATCGCGAAGAACGACAAGAACGCTGAGACTGAGGAATAATCAGGTTTGGAAAATCAGAAGGGTGGCTGTGACCTCGATGTCCGAGTCACCCTTTATTGTTTTCAGAAGCATTCTATGAATATCCAGATGATTCATACACCGAATCATTTCCGGCATTCGTAAAGCAAAAGTTAAAGAAAATGAGAATCGAGAACATCACATCGGCGCAGAATCCGAAGATCAAGGAACTGCTGGCTCTTCAGGAGAAATCCAAGCTGAGACGCTCGGAAAGGCTTTTCGTGGTCGAGGGCCGCAGGGAACTAGGGCACTGCCTTGACGCCGGATTCGTACCAAGAACGCTGTTCATCTGTGGGGAGATTCTGACCGAGGAGGAACTGAACGACCTTCTTGGCAAGGCCGAAAGCAGGAATCCGAAAGTCGGTGTCGTGCAGGTTCCGTACGAGCTCTACGGCAAGATCGCCTACAGAGGCGGCACGGAGGGTGTCATCGCCGAGGTGGAGTTCCGTGACAGGACTCTGGAAAGTCTGACACTCAGCAAGAATCCGCTGGTGATTGTCCTTGAGAGTGTCGAAAAACCCGGCAACCTCGGGGCCGTGCTGAGGAGTGCCGACGCCGCAGGCGCGGATGCAGTTATCATCTGTGACCCACTCACCGACCTCTACAACCCGAACCTCATCAGGGCCAGTATCGGTGCCGTATTCTCCAGACAGGTTGCCGTGGCCTCCTCCGAGCAGACCATAGCCTGGCTCAAGTCCAAGCATATTCAGATACTCACCGCGCAGATTCAGGACTCTTCCCTGTACTACGACACCGACATGAAAGCTCCCACCGCCATAGTGATGGGTACCGAGTCCACCGGTCTGACCGACCTCTGGCGCTCCGCCGCCGACTCACACATCCGCATCCCCATGCTAGGTTCCCTGGACTCCCTCAACGTCTCCGTCTCCGCCGCCATCCTCCTCTTCGAAGCCCTACGACAGAGGCAGTAAGCCTTTCAGCTCCATTTAAAGCGCCACATAATACGAAGCAAACAAATACACCGTGCCATAATCGCATATAGTTATTTTCGGGATTTATTGTAAATTTGCAGTAAATCCCGACACGGCAACCTCTACAGGAATCGTTGAATCAATAGAGCTATGGGCACGGTCATTGCAATCGAAGGAGCGGTCGGCTGACGCGGGGTCATTTCCGGCCGGACAACCTTAAAATGATTGCGTTATGGAAGAATTCTCTTTGGTCACTCCTACGTTGCTGTTCTCGGCTGTGTCTTTGATTATGCTGGCGTACACTAACCGGTTTCTGTCTTATGCGCAATTGGTGCGGAATCTCAAGGATAAATATGTCAAGGACAGGTCGGAGGTGACCGCGGCACAGATCGCCAACCTTCGCAAAAGGCTGAACCTGACACGGAACATGCAGATTCTTGGAATATCAAGTCTGTTCTGCTGTGTCGTGTCGATGTTTTTCTGCTTCATCAGCCTTAGGGTCACAGCGATCATCATCTTCGGAATCGCCCTGCTGCTCCTGATCTCCTCGCTCGGCCTCTCCATCCGTGAGCTGGTCATATCCACCCGCGCGCTGGAGATTCACCTCAACGATCTGGAGCACAAATAATATGTGACGCCAGGGGGAAAAAGGCAAAAGGCAGATTTTGCACGTTACCAAAATCTGCCTTTTGATTTTTCCCCTGACGTTCGTTAACACATATGGGCTTAATCCATAGGCTTGTCAGTCCTGTTGCAGTGGGTCAGAAAAATAAAATTCAAAATTTTGGTAACGTGCAAAATTTTGAATTTTCTGACCTTTCCACTCGGTGCGCTTCGACAAGCTCAGCGACCATAAGGGGAACCGAACAGCGATTTGGCAAGGTCTGTGAACGGAAGCGGTCGGTGGCCGGACGGTTTAGAAAACGACCTCGGACATCGCTTTGAGGTCGGGCTGGAGACCGGTCATTATGGAATAGCCGGTAAGGGCTTGGTACAGAAGCCAGCGGCGGCCCGATATGTAGGTGCAGTCAGCGGAGGTGAGTTTCATACGGGCCTCATCGTCAAAGGATGGTGTCTTATAGTTCGCCTCCAGGATCACCTTTTTCTGGCCTGAATCCTCGCCGGCGAAATCATCTGCGGTAAACTCTGCAATTTCAGGCAGAGCCATCGGCAGGGTGTAGATCACAAGGTCACATTCCTTGACGGCCTCCTTGAAATCAGAGATCGGATCCGGCAGGAAACCATATTCAGGCATAGTTTCCGCTATCGCTTGCGCCTTTTCGGGGGTTCGGTTCATCAGGATGGTGGCGAATCCAAGTTCGGCGGCGGCCACGGCGGCGGCCCTTCCCGCTCCTCCGCAACCGACCACAAGCGCCTGAGGCTGACGGTTGAACGTGCGGCTCAAGGTCATCAGGAAGAACTGGTGCATCTTCACGAAAAACTTGTCCCCGAAGTTGCCGATGAATTCCTCCACGATGCCCGGGAAATATGCCTCCACGACAGCCGTCACGATGCCGGTGAAGTCAGAATTATACGCCTCTATGCCATTGGAGCCTTTCACCAGAAGGTTCGTCGCACCGATGCGGGCCGCCGGTCCTGAAACCGCCCCCTCGCCTTTGCGCGCCATCTCCAAGACCTTTGAATATGCCCGTTCCTTAAACGGAGCGGTGACGTTGACAGCGGCATATTCATCAATGAATCTCTGGAAGGATGCTTCAAAGTCACTGCCTTCGATCAGGTCGTATGAATATTCCCCGTCCTTCACTCCTTTGTAGGCCGCCTCGAACAGTGCCGGGCTGCCGGATCCCTTGATCGGATCACCTATGAGACCATATTTCGCCATATTCCTATTTTTTGACTGGTGCGAAGTTAGCAAACCGCCTGACATTCTGCAAATCATATCCACAGAAAAGAAAAGTTTGGAAGATAGAACTAATTTAGTATATTTGCAAAGTCATTTGATGGGATTATAGGACAAAACAAGGTGGGCATCCGACCCCTTTTTAGGATACCTGCCTTTTTTTGATTACTACCGAGGGGAGGTGGCGCAAAAGATTGAGGAGCCGATAGTTCTTACGTCCTATATTATCCCTATAATGAAAAAGAGAACTTATTTGGTACTCCGCATTATGACCTCCATCAGAGTTGAGGTGGTCAGGCTTATCAAAGTGAGAGCGTACAAGCGCATCCTCTTTGGCAAGGTCGAGAAAGTCAGGAGTCACTATCGGAAAGTATAAAGGGTGCTGAAGATAGCCAGATAATAGGCTTTGTGCCGAAAGGCACTCTACTCTATCCCCTCGGTTTTATATTCATAAACGGCATATATGTTGCTGGAGGAACCGCGAAAAAAACCATTACTATGAAACTCAAGACCATTCTTACCGTGGCGCTGGCTATCGTGTGCTGCGGTCTTTCAGCTCAGGACAGGATTCATCTTGTGGACTCCCGCCGTGTCATCGAAGCGAAAATCATTGAGATCGGGGAAGTTGACATCATCTATAAGCTTTACAACAATCTTGACGGACCGGATTACCGGCTGTCAGTCTCACGGATCGAGAGCATCGACTTCGAGAACGGGACAAGGCAGGTGTTCGCCGACAGAAGACGCATGGCCACAGGTCCTTATGCCGATGGATATTTTGACGGATACGATGACGGCTGCCTTGACTATCGCAGGGGACACTACTATATGCACGACCGAAGGCTCCGGAGGCAGGAGCTTACCGATTACATCGGCTATTCGCTTTACGGGGAGAAATACCGGAAAGCATCCAACCAATATACTTGGGGAATGATGCTTACAGGAGCCGGGGTGTTTGCGGTAATAGCCTCTACATCCGGACTTACGTTTGAGAGCAAAAAGAACAATATTATGGATGAAAGTTCAGATTCCGCAAGTGTCGCAGGGTATGTACTTGGCTACGCCGCCGGTGCCGCCTGTCTTGGTTTCGGGATTCCACTCTGGATCAAAGGCGACAAGGCCTTCAACGAGATCGCTGACGACTACAACCGTAACTACGGCCGCCGCGGCCTTGGGTACAGCTCCTCCCTCTCTATCGGTCCGACCTGCTCCGGAATCGGATTGGCGCTGAACTTCTAAAAATGCTCCGTGGAAGACAAGTTATTGAATATCAACATAGAAACTATCCCTCCTCCCTATTCTTCAAACAGAGAGGAGGGATACTTATTTTTCTGAATATAAACGAGTTAACCTCCATGTATTCCTTTTTTATGGGAATACGGAATATTTTGACTAACTTGCAGTGCTTTGGGCCATGACCGCCGCGGCAATGGTCTTACGTGAGACTATGCTTGAAATATGAACGCTTGTCACGCGACGGTGCGGCGGCCCAGGCGCATTTTAACATAACTAAACAACTTAAAATTATGTCACTGAACAAAGTAATGCTGATCGGTAACGTTGGAAAAGACCCGGAAGTACGTTACCTTGATGGAAACAACAACCCTAATTCAGGAAGCACGAAGGTGGCGACTTTCACCCTCGCGACGACTGAACGCTATCGTGACCGCAATGGAGAACTTCGAGAGAACACGGAATGGCACAACATCGTGGCCTGGAGAAATTCGGCCGATGTAGCGGAGAAGTACATCCGCAAAGGGACGCAGTTGTACGTAGAGGGGAAGCTGAGGACACGGTCGTGGACCGACCAGACCGGGAACAAGAGATTCACCACAGAGATTACGGTGGACAATCTGCAATTGTTGGGGAGGAAGTCGGACAATCCTGGGGCGCAGGATGGAGGGCAGGGATATGGACAGGTTCAGGGGGGATACCAGCCTCAGGGGCAGCAGGGATATGGGCAGCAGGCCCTTCGACAGGCTCAGGGACCGGCGGGTAATGCTCCTCAGGGATCGGTAGGCAATACGGCTCAAGGTCCGGCATATGCGCAGCCTCAGTACCAGCAGCAGGGTGGCTATCAACCGGTGCAGCAACCGGCTCCACAGCCTACGCAACAGCCTGATTACCAGCAGCAGCCGGCCCTTCGACAAACTCAGGGTCTGGCAGGTAATGCTTCTCAGGGACCAGTTCAGCAGCAGACTCCGGTGAATCCGATCGAGGTCGCGGCGGCCGATATGCCGCAGGATGACCTTCCGTTCTAATATTCAAGAATATACAAAACGAATATTATCAGATATGAGTTCAAAACTTGACGTAGTCCTTGGCCTCCAGTGGGGAGACGAAGGAAAAGGTAAGATTGTGGATGTACTTGCAGGCCGTTATCCGGCCGTGGCGAGATTCCAGGGCGGTCCTAACGCGGGGCACTCCCTCCATTTCGACGGCAAGAACTTCGTGGTCCGCAGCATTCCTTCAGGAATATTCCGTGAAGGCTCCACCAACATCATCGGAAGCGGTGTCGTTCTGGATCCGATCACGCTCCGGGAGGAATGCGCGAATGTGGAGAAGATGAACATCAACCCGAAAGAAAAACTGTTCATCTCCAAGAAAGCGAACCTGATCCTACCGACCCACAGACTTCTGGACGCGGCCTACGAAGCTGCCGCTGGTAAGGGTAAGATCGGATCAACCCTCAAGGGCATCGGACCTACCTACACAGACAAGATCAGCAGACACGGCCTCAGGGTCGGAGACATCCTCGCCCCTGATTTCAAAGAAAGATTCGAGAAACTCAAGGCCAGACATATTCAGTTGCTCTCAGACCTGCACTTCGAGTGCGATCCGGAAAAGGATGAGGCAGAGTGGATGAGCGCCATCGAGTTCCTTAAGGGATTCAATCTGATTGACTGTGAGTATTTTGTCAATAAATGGCTGGAGGATAAGCCGATGCTCGCCGAAGGCGCCCAGGGGTCGATGCTCGATGTCGACTACGGCTCCTATCCGTTCGTGACATCCTCGTCCACGACCGTCGGCGGAGTCTGCACCGGATTGGGAGTCGCCCCGTCAAAGGTCGGAAAGGTCTTCGGAATATTCAAGGCCTACTGCACGCGTGTGGGCAGCGGTCCGTTCCCGACTGAACTTTTCGATGAGACCGGTGAAAAGATCCGCCAGGTCGGACACGAGTTCGGAGCTGTCACCGGCCGTCCTCGCCGCTGTGGCTGGCTGGACCTCGTGGCATTGAAATACACCGTGATGATCGACGGCGTGACCGACCTCATCATGATGAAGTCTGACTGTCTGGATGATTTCGAGACGATCAAAGTCTGCACATCCTACAAGGTGGACGGCGTTGAGACTGACCAGGTTCCGTTCGACATCGCGGCCAAGATCGATCCGGTTTACACCGAATTCCCTGGCTGGAAGAAAGATCTTACAGGAATCCGCAAGGAAAGTGAGCTTCCGCAGGAATTCAAGAACTATATCAAGTTCATGGAAGATTATCTCGGAGTGCCGATCAGCATAATCTCCCTCGGACCTGACCGCGAGGCCACCATCGAGCGCTAAGACAAAGAGATCTTTACAAAACACATCCCCCGAAAGTTTTGCCTTACTTTCGGAAGATGTGTTTTTTGATATAATATCAAAGCGCAAAAGCAGACGTTTTGGCATATAGAAACCGGCCTGCCCACCCCGAATCACTCACAAAACTTAATCTGTTAAAACTGTGTCACTTTCGTGACATGATATTCCCGACCAGAGTGGATTTCCACATATAACTTTCGTGACTTTCCTTTGGCGTTAGGTTCTGCGTATATCTTAAGGACATCATTGGATAATTTCACATACTCAACCTTCAGCCAATCATATTCATTAAATATTCTGCCATCGGCGCCACTCTGTATTGAGCCATGATTCCCTTTATAGTCCTGGATCACAGCATGGGTAAATGATATGTTACCCGAAATCGTCATTTCCCCACCTTCTTTTGGGAAAGTAACTTTCTTTGGGAAGCCCAAATCTTTTTCTTCAAAGCAAGATGAACAAAATAGAGAAATGCAACTCAATAATATTCCAATCAAAATCCTATTCATGGTCTATCATATGTAATGACCTTAAGCAAATTATTGTAGTTAGTGTTACCACTATAAGAGGTATTTGGATCATGTTCAACATTTGAATCATTCAATTTAAATACACCAGAAACATAGTAGCCATTACATTGACCACCCCAACCGAAATCACAATGTACCATCTTACACGTTTCAGTCTGAACCGTTGTGTTTTGCAATACGCTGCCCAAGTATGTTTTGGTAGTGACCGTTCTTTCCTTAATCTTATAACCATCGATATTCCAACTATGACTTTTGAACACATTGATACCTGGGACTGAATAAATAATAAGAGGACATCCATTGTCTACCATTTCTGTCACCCTATCAAAACTATAGTTATGACTACCTGCATTATTCAGACCAATAAATCTCATATAAGATAACGCTTTACCCGGGAATGTGAAAGTACCCTCATAGAAATACCAGGAATCACAAGCAGAACTAATTCCCATTAGCAGATAAGACGCCGACTGTTTGCCCAAAGTAGATTCGTAAGACTGATCAAGTTCTCCCCAATTGACTGTATAACCATTGAACGTATAACTATTAGGATACTGGAAATGGGTTAATATTTTAGAAATTGCCAGAGGGAAGCATCCCGCTGGTGCTCTACGCCTTTTCCCAAATATAATATATTTTCTCCTCTTTGGATATAAATCATTAAACGGAGAATCTTGATCCCAACTACTATATTTACTCAAAATCGGGTTCACACAATCTTTGAGAGTCCAAGCCGATTTTGTCGTTTCAATCCTTGGGGTTGTTGAATTATTCTCCTCGTCATCAAAAATCGCAGATTCTTGACCAGCCATGAGGTCTTCACATCGCACATATTTTTTGATTTCATTAACAGCATATGACACACACAATGAACTAGTGACATATTCTGGTGTCGAGACCAACGAAACATCAGTTTGTTCCGACTCAACAAGACCACCATTTTCATATTCCGCGCCAATGTCATCCAACCTGAAATTCCCGACAAAAGTATCATTTTCAATTTCATCATAAAGAGAAACCGTATTCGGGTTAATAAAAAGTTCAGAATCTGTTTCAGGAGAGGTGAAAAAACCGGCACCCGTTGTAGGGTAGTCTTCTAAAATGATACGTTCTGTATCGGCTAATTCTATGGCAGAATACACTGTTGCTTCTGACAGCTGCCCATCATCTGCAATTGCGATAACCTTCTCCTCAATTCTCGTATCACCTGCTAAAATTGCATATCCTTGATCTTGTTCAAAGTTTGCGATATACAAAAGATTTTCACAACTCAGATTATCTTGACTCGCACGAGTAAGTGCGGAATATTTAATTGGTGTAATTGAGCTGACGATGCGTGATGTCAATGATTTTGTCGCAAAATTTTCTGCATCTGCCATAAAAGACTCCAAATAAGCCAACGCATTATCAACAGAAATTACATATTGATTCTCTGAAGACGTTTCATTGCCAAGGTTGGCTTCTCTATCCAATTTCAGCACGTCCTGACATGACATCACAAATTGCGCTATGATAAGCACATATAAAATCTTTTTCATACGTAAAATTAAAATAAAGTTCTAAAAGGCTATTTATCTAACAATAAATCAACTACTATAATAGATAATGAACTAAGCTAAAGGGAAAGAGCCCACTTATAAAAAACTGTTTAAATATGTTTGAAGTTCAAGAGTGTGTTCTTTTTCCTCCGCGCGCCTTAATAATCCGAACACGTTCGATTGATCCCGACACAAACGCTTGGCTAAAAATGACATAACGGCAAATTCGTGTGCTTCTTTCAAAAAAGGCAGCTGCTCTACCAGACTAAAGAAGAACGAAAAAAAAGAATTATTTCTGTCAAAGAACATTTCAAACAAATTTAAACAGTTTTGTCCTTTTATGCAAAGTAAATAAAATAAATCGATTTACACAAATGAAATAATTGACACATGACTAATTACTTCTAAATAAAGCCGATCAGCATAATCTCCCTCGGACCGGACCGCGAGGCGACAATCGAACGCTAAGACAAAAATACACTTACAACACAGCCCCCGAAAGCAAGACAACACTCTCGGGGGGCTTGTTGTTTGAATATGCGACCGTTAAAGATTGACCGTCAGGCCGATGGCCCAGTGCTTGAACTCCGGCCAGTAGTCGGTGTCCATGATGTTCATCGGGGAGTATTTCGCATAGAAGCCCACATCCCTTATGTTGAGTTGAAACATCACATCGACGGTGGCGAGATTGCAGTGCGCCCTTTGGTACTTGTCCTTCTGCTTCTCATCGTTCAGCCGGTACTTGTTCACAATTGAGCTGCTGGCGTTGAGATTGACCACAGGACCGACGGAGAAGCCGACACCACGGTAAGCGTTGACACTAAGGATAAGCGGGAAGGTGACGCTGAACACTCTCAGCTTGGACACTTTAGGCTCGGCTTTCTCAGGCCATCCTCCGATCCGGATGTTCCCATCGTCATCTTTTGTCATCATTCCGCTCTTGGTCATGGCGAAATTCTTCCAGGAAAACCCGAGACCGTAGTTGAATGTCACGGAGCGCGATAGTTTGAAGTCATCGGTGCACAGATTCAGGAACACCTCGTACGAGCGTTGGGTTTTGAAATCCGTATTGCCCGAGTTGACATTCAGCAATGCCATGCCGAAATTGCCCGGCTCAACCTTATAGCGATGCCCGTATGACTTGGTCACCACCTTGCTGTAGAAAGGCACGTTGAAATCCAATCTGGAAAAGGCTCCATCCTCAGTCCTGTCTTTGCCGAAGGATAAGCTGAACCGTGTTGTGTCCTTGATGTCGATCTTGGAATTCGTATAGGTGTACGTGAAGGATGTGTCACACTCGGATCCGAAAATCTCCATCTTGTAGTAGACCTCTTTTTTAGGATCATAATGCTGTTTGACGGAATCAGGGCTATAGACAATCAGCAAGGAATCAGACATATAGTTCAACTTTTTTCCATCGGAGTTGTAACGGACCTTGACACCCGGCTTCTTTTTCTGAATTTTCACCGTATCAGCCGGGTCGATGATTTTGAATTCAGAACGACGTGTGGCACGTGTCTGCGCTGACGCGATGTGGACGCACAGCAGCGACACAAGTAAAACTGTAAATAACCTCTTCATATTCTTCATTATTATCTTTGCTTGAACATTTTCTTAAGGTCGTTCATGGTGGCCTTACCCCTGAGATAGACCACAGTCACGTAGGCCTGCTTAAACGGTCCTCGGGCATTCTCGTCCAGCTCATAGCCCACCACGGTGTTGCCGGCGGAATCCTGCGTGACCTTTTCCTTTCCTATTCCCTTGATCTGGAAGCCAATATATTCATTCTCCCCGCTTCCGTCCGCCCGCAGCCTCAAAAGGGCATAGTACATCTGTCCTCCGACATAATCAATCTTCCGATCGAGTGCCTTTTGGGAATCAGCCTCCACCAAAGACGCAACCCTGTCAATCGCCTGGGATCCCGCCTTGAAGCTGATGCTGCGGAAATACTTCAGGTTGTAGGGTTTGAGATCCGAGCCGCTCACCTCCGACATGGAGATCCTGGACATGTCCGAGACATCCTGGATGGAGCCGCTGAACAAGCTGTCAATCTGAAGTCCCTTCTGGGCGTGAGCCGCTACCAGGGTCAGAAGGCATAGAAACGCTGTCAAAAGAACTCTTTGTCTCATCATTTCCCGAATATTTCGTTTAACTGTTCATCCACGTCAGTACCGCCGGAGAAAAGGTCGGCAAGGATGCAATCGACATCGTTCATTACAACCTCCCTGTCAGTCACTTTCTGCCCTCCGACATACGCGACGCAAACATTATCCTTATTGTAGACACTCACTCCAAGAGTTATGAATATGCCGGCGCAGACTGCCGCGGCGACCCGAAGCCAGACGGCGCGGCGACTCCTCTTCCGTGAATATTCATTCGTCTTCTTCCGTGAGAGGGACTTGCCGACGGCGAAGTAGCCCATCACCGCGCGAGCTTCGGAATATTCAGGAGCCTGTCCCTCCGGCGAGGAGAGAAAGTCCTTGAGTCTCAGTTCCTCCGCTTCGGAAAGGGTCCCGTCGAAGTACCGTTTGATATATTCATTCATCTGTCTCATTTCTGAATTTGTCCCTTAAAATCTTTCTTGCTCTTGAGATGTGCATCCGGACCGCCTCCTGCCGCATTCCAAGGTCTTTGGCGATGCGCTCGAAGGATTGCCCTTCGTATTCGTGCTTTCTGACGATAAGCTTCTGGAGTTCAGTCAGCTCGCTGTCAACCGAGGCCTCGACCTTCCGGAACAGAGCCTCCCGTTCCGCCGCGTCACTTCCTTCGTCCTCGATCTGCCGTCCGTCGATGCTGACCCGCCGGGGGCGCCTCTCCGCCTTGCGGAACTCGTCGATCTCCAGGTTCCTGCCCGTCCGCGAGAGCAGTCCGACCGCCTCCCTGACGCTTCCGACCTTGTACTTTCCTCCCCACAGCCGACAGAAGGCATCCTGTAAGGTGTCTTCCGATTTCCACCGGCCCCGAAGGGCCAGGAACGCTTCTGTGAGAAAGTCACTCGTCATCGTTTGAACTTTTCACTAATATAAACGAAAAGACCGGGATAATGTAACATTCTCCCGGTGATTTTTTTTGATTGGTCGGTCTGGCACATCAACATCTCCTCTGAGTGAGTGTAAAAATCGCACGGTCTATTTCATCTTTATCGTGACCCCAAAGCACGATAGCGGGCGAAAAGCGAAGAAAATTTACCATTTTCGCCCGCTATCGCTAAATTCTTGTTATATTTGCCGAAAACAAAGGATATGGAGAATATTATCGGACGGCAAGCGGAAATTCGTGATTTTGAGCGTTGGTACTCTTCCGGAAAACCAGAATTCATTGCTGTTTATGGACGCCGCAGGGTCGGTAAGACTTACCTTGTAAATTCGCTGTATGCAGGGCAATACACATTCTCCACAACCGGAATCATTGACGGGAACAAGAACGAAGAACTTACGGCATTTCATACATCCCTTAAAGAATATGGATATTGTGGAAGTAAACCTCGCACCTGGATGTCCGCATTTGAGTCCTTGCGGACATTGTTGGAAAGCAAGAGAGTTCCCGGGAGGCGTATGGTCGTGTTCATTGACGAGCTTCCGTGCCTTGCGACTCCAAAATCAGGTCTTATAAAGGCCTTGGATTTCTTCTGGAATAGTTGGGGATGCAGGCAACGGGAATTGTTTATGATTGTCTGCGGAAGCGCGACATCCTGGATTATCAGGAATATAATAGACAATAAGGGTGGACTTCACAACCGTATCACCCACGAAAAACACCTTTTCCCGTTCACACTCAAAGAGACAAGAGAATTCCTGCATCATAATGGCTTACTATGGCCAGACATCAATATTCTTCAGACATATATGGCGGTAGGCGGCATTCCATATTATCTAGATATGCTGAATAAAGACTTGAGCCTCACGGAAAACATCGACGCATTGTTTTTCAGTGGAGAAAAGCCTCTCGCCACAGAGTATGGGCGCTTATACAAATCCATATTCAAGGAAGCGGACAAATACAAGTCTGTCATAAAACTGCTGTCAACAAACAAGAAAGGATATACCCGCAAGGAACTGGCAGACAAGCTGAAAGTGGAGAATAACGGTCATTTCGGAGACATTCTTGATGACCTTGTGAACTGCGATTTCATCCGTGAGTACAACACAATCAGAAAGAAAATGAGACAGAACAAGTCGCTGTTCCAAGTGGTTGACTTCTATTCAATCTTCTACCACACATTCGTCTCAAAAAAGCAGAGCGATGAACATTATTGGGCACACACACTGAACACTCCAACACAAAACAATTGGTATGGCCACGCTTTTGAACGTGTGGCAATGGCTCACATACCTCAGATTCTCAAAGCCTTGGGAATAGACCGTATCCTCACGGAATATGGTTCTTGGCGCAGTGACGAACCTGCAAACGGCGCACAAATTGACCTCGTGATTTCCAGAGCCGACAATATGATAAATATATGTGAGGCAAAATACTCCGCAAGCGAATACGCTCTCGCCAAGGACGAGGCGATGAAATTGCTGAATAGGATGGAACAATTCCAAAAAGATACAGCCACGAGGAAAGGAATCTTCATTACTCTGATTACCACTTATGGGCTTGCGAAGAACACTTGGTCAAGCACCGCCAATTCAGTCATAACGATGAAAGATTTGTTTCGATAGCGGGCGAAAAGCGAAGAAAATTTACCATTTTCGCCCGCTATCGTGAAATTTAAGCCGTTAAGAGCAGCAAAATAAATCGAAGACGTGCAAAATTTGAAAATTAGTCTCCGCTGACTTAAAAGCCTATTGCGACAAGACCGACATCAAGGTCAATAAAGGCCTCCGTTGATGGAGATGACCTGGCCGGTGATGTAGGCGGAGTCAGGAGATGCAAGGAAACCAACGAGGGCGGCGACTTCCTCCGGCTTGCCGAAACGACGGGCCGGGATCTGTGCCTTGAGCGAGGCCTCGTCAAGACCTTCTACCATGTCGGTCTCCACAAAGCCCGGAGCCACGGCGTTGACCGTGATCTTTCTCGGAGCAAGTTCCTGAGCCAGAGCCTTTGTGGCGGCTATCAGGCCACCTTTCGCAGCAGAATAGTTAGTCTGGCCCGGCAGTCCTTTGAGACCGGACAACGAGGCCATGTTGATGATACGGCCGTTGCGATGCGAGACCATCGGCTGAAGGAACGGACGGGTGACGTTGTAGAAACTGTTCAAATCCGTGGACACCACCTTGAACCAGTCCTCTGGCTCAAGCCAAAGAAGAAGATTGTCCTTCCGCACGCCTGCATTGTTGACCAGCACCTCAACATAGTTATCCGGATGGCTTTCCTGCCAACCGGTTATCGCCTTGACGGACGCATCCGTGTCTGCGACATCGAACTTCAAAAGTTCTCCGCGGCCACCAACCTCCTCGATCAGACGGATGGTTTCCTTCGCCGCCGCGTCATTGGAAACATAATTGACAATGACACAGAACCCCATCTGGGCAAGCTTCACACACACCGCGCGGCCTATGCCTCGGCTTCCACCGGTAACAAAAGCGTATTTGGACATAAGATATTCAAAATTAATTTGAGTGCAAACTTACGCAATAAATCCTCATCTTCATAAAATAATAATCATAAAATGACGATGAGATTATTCATCTGAAAGACAGCGATTAATCAGCGCAGGGTGATGAAATCCTTGCCGAGGAGCTCGCGGCAGGTGAGGACGGAGGTCATGGAGACACCTAAGAGGCCGTGGAGGTTCAGGCTCTGGCCGGTGAAAAGGAGGTTTTTCAGCGGGGTGCGGGGCGATAGGATGGTGCGCAGAGGGGTCCTCCAATCGTGACGGATGCCGAATGCGGAGCCTTGGGGAGTGGAGGTGTAGCGGGAATATGTCAACGGAGTGCTGGTGTAGGTGCTTTCAATGCTGCCTTCCAGCCACGGAAGTCTTGGAGCCACCAAATCAAGACATTCCCTTAACTTTCTCTGCTTGGCCGATTCATAGGGATCTGCCGACTCGGAGGCAATCGCCTTACCGGATGCCGACGGGTAGTTATCAAGCCCTTCCTTGCCCAAAATGAAAGGCATCGGACTCAACAGATCCAGATGCGTCACACCGCCTTGCGGTTCCGGATAAAAATGCACCATAACCGACTCTGTGGCAGACGGATCGGAATGCCAAAGATCCACACTTTCACGATGAATGAATATATTCCCATCGGGGAGGACTACGCTTCCGTGCTTCAGACAGATGTTGGCCGTGAACACACCGAATGTGTTGTCCAAAGCTGAGATTCTTTCCTTATAGACCTTGCGAATGCCGTCCGAGACAAGTCCAAGAGTCACAGCGGGATGGGCATCGGAGATCACCCAATCAGCCTTCAACTTTTCCGTTCCGTTCACCTCAACCTCGGTAACCTTTCCTGACACGGCTCTGATCGAAGTGACCTCGGAACCGGTTCTGACAATACCGCCCATAGCGGTTATGGAATCCACCATCCTGCGGACTATCTGATCGCCTCCTCCTTCCAGTTTCCAAGCGCTTTGGATGAACGAATTGTTGATCTGGGCGAAAACGTACAATGGCAGGGACTTTCGCAGTTCCATCCGCATAAACGAACCGCTAAGTACCTGACGCAAAAGAGGATCCTTGATTGTGGAGCAAAGATATTCATAGGCGCTTCGGCCCAGAAGGGCATTCATCTCCACACTGTCGCCTTCAAAGATTTTGAATATGTCGTCTCCGACTTTTTTGAGGAAACGGGTATATTCATTGAGATTGTTTCTTTCAGCAGGGAAACGCTCCGCAAGCCGCTCCACGAAACGGTCGTGACCTGAGGCAAGCGGGTAGGATTGGCCGCCGATGACGATTTCATCGACACAATCGGGATTTATCTGCTTCCAAGGCAGGTCCATCAATCCGAAATATTCAAAGAAAGGGCGCAGGGACTGGCCTTCGCCAAGGCCTCCGACATAGTGGAGCCCCGTGTCAAAGATTCGCCCACCACGTCTGAAAGATTGAAGGCAACCACCAGGCTTGGAGGCTCGCTCAAGAATCGTCACCCGGAAACCTTTCTTGGCCAGAATGCAGCCACATTCCAGTCCGCCCAAACCGCTTCCTATGATTATGACGCTTCTCTCCACCTTGACTATTCAGATAGCATTTTATCTTTCCATTCTTGGAAAAACGCCGGGCCTACAGGATCGAACTCTCCGTCCTCGGTCGTGAACAACTGAACGGTCGAAGCCCTGAGGATCAACTCATTGTCTTTCTCGTTACGGATCTCGTAGTCAAAACAGAGTTTCGCGCCCTCGGCTGGTTTCCAAGTGATTGTCACGAGCAGGGTGTCATCAACAGTCGCAGCTCTTAGAAAACGCACCTGAAGGTCGTATATCGGGGCATAGTAGCCGTGTCCGCTGATCTGGAGGTAGCTGATTCCGTAGCGGTGGCCGAAAGCCTCACGGGCATCCTCAAGGTACTTGATGTAGTTTCCGTGCCAGACCATCCTGATCGGATCCACTTCCGAGAAGCGGACCTTGACACGCACTGTCTCGCTGATGGCCGGCATATTACAAATTCTTGATTATCAATGTGGAGTTGGTACCTCCGAAGCCGAAGGAATTGGAGAGGAACACATCGAAATGCCTTGACATCCTCTCAGCCGGAATCAAAAGCCGCGCGGAATCCTCGTCCGGATTCTCGAAATTCAGATTCGCGGCGATGAAGTCGTTCTTCATCATAAGCATCGAATATATCACCTCGCTCGCACCGGCCATCCACATCTCGTGACCTGTCTGGGATTTCGTGCTTGTCACCGGGACGGTCCTGTCACCGAAGACTGAGGCGATCGCCTTGGCCTCGTTGGCGTCTCCTATGTGCGTAGAGGTGGCGTGGGCGTTGATGTAACCGATTATATTCCTGTCAATTCCGGCTTGTTTGACCGCCATTTCCAGAGATCGTCTCGGGCCGTCCACATTCGGGGTGGAGATGTGGTCGCCGTTTCCGGAGAAACCGTAGCCGAGCACCTCGCCGTAGATCCTCGCACCCCTTCTGACAGCGGACTCGTAGCTTTCCAGAATCACAGTCGCGGCACCTCCACTCGGGACAAGGCCGTCACGGTCACGGTCGAAAGGACGACTGGCCTTTTCCGGCTCGTTTTCCCGGACAGAGAACGCCGATATTCCGTCAAAGGAAGCGACAGCGTAAGGATGGACCTCCTGCGCTCCTCCGCAGACAACCATTTCCTGGAGTCCGTGCTGGATCAGCAAGGCACCGAGACCGATGGCGTGCGAACCGCTCGCGCAGGCTCCCGACACTGTCAGGTTCATTCCCTTCAGTCTGAATATGCAGTCGAGATTCATCGTCACGGTCGAGTTCATCGACTGGAAGATAGCTCCGGAGCCGCACATCATCGTGTCCTTCTTCTCGCGGATAATGTCCACGGACTCTATCACAGGAAGAGCGGAGGAATCGTTGCCGTAAAGAAGGCCGACCTCATTTGAGGCAAGATATTCCTCATCCACTCCGGCGTCGCGAAGAGCGTCCCTCGTGGCGCAGTAGGCGAATTTGGCCTGTTGCGGCATAAACACACGTTGCGAGCGGCTCAGTTCCTTCTTGAGGTCAGGCACTTCCACCTTCCCGGTCAAGGCCGAACGGAATCCTATCTCCTTTCTTTCCGGATCGAACACGATTCCGGACCGACCTTCGTAAAGGGAATCCCGAACCTCATCCAAAGTCTTTCCCAGGCACGACCAGATGCCCATTCCTGTTATCACTACCCTATTCATCTTTCAAAACAATTATCCACAGGATTCGAATATATTCCAAGGAATATGTCCATAAGCACATCTGGCTCATCGACATCATATTTCTCTAATTTTTTGAGATGATGAAGGAACCTGTCCTTCTGCTCGTCAGTGTATCTGTCACCCTTGAACTCGTGCTTTCCGAAACGGATGTCGTGGGCGATGAAGTTGTTGGGAGTCAACCTGTAACCGGCGTGGATTCTGCGATCCATCAACTTCGCCACCTCACGGTTATATTCAATTCCAGGGAGGGAATCGTAGGCCATCAGGTCCTGCTCGGTGATCATCGGGCAGAAAGTCAGATGCACGTCGCCCTTGAAGGACGTGATGCCGGAAAGGATGCTGGAAAGGTCCTCGCCCCGCTTTTTGACGTATTTTTCAGACCTTGACTGGTAAAGTTCCAAGGCTTTCATATAGTCGCAGGTCTCCCATTCGTAGGAGATTGAAAGAGGTACTATATTCAATTCCGAGAGGGCCTTGATCTTGTCCTCACGCTTGCTGATGCCGAACATCTTGATGATTCCCTGATCGGTCGCATCGTTGCCGTCCTTGGTGCGGCCGTTCCTTTGCGCGATCCAGACGGACTCACCCTTCTCCGTGATGGCGTGCCGGATGTACTCGGACAGATGGACGGAGGACTTGTAGAAATCCTTCATGTTGCCTCCTCGCTCCACCTTGAACATCTTATTGGACTTGCCGATGTCAATCACAAGGCTGGAACTCATCAGGTTGGCGCCGAATGTGATCTCTGAGGTCTGGAATCCGTGCGCATGCAGAACATTCTGGAGTACGGAGGCGTCCAGCATGATGTCCCTGTGGTTGGACACAAAAAGATAGTGTCCGGATGGATCCAGATTCTCGATTCCGGAAACTGTGTAGGACGACATACTGCGTTTTACAATCTGCTCGTTGACGTACCACATCATCTGCTTTTGGAAGTCATACACTGTGCTGATGCTCCGGACTTCCGCACGGACTTCATCCACGTTTCTGTCCGGAAAGGCGAACGAGGACAGCAGCGGGAATAAATCGTTGTCTGCTATGCGGTGCATCGCCGCCGGAATCTCCTCGTCACGGTAAGGCCTTATGTCATCGAAGATGGTTTCGTCAATCATCATTTCTTATTTCTTAAATCAACGAATTTCACTGGTTTGCGGCTCTGGGCAGGGAACTTGACCTTCATGATTTCCTCTTTCGGAAGCATCTCCACATTAGGCGCGACACGGAGTCTCGCTCTGAAACGGTCCTTCAAATCCTTAACTACATCGCAGCCGGGATCGTGGGCCAACGCGACTTTAACGACCACGTCATCGGTCCCGGCCTCGGAATCCTGGACGTACACGACATAGTCGGCCACATAGTCCACATTATCCAGCACATCGTTGATTGCCGGCGGGTAAAGAGTCGTTCCCTTGAGCTTTATCATGTTGTTCTTGCGACCTACAAGCGGAGTGAGACGATAGGAGTTCCTTCCACACCTGCACTGCTCGACCCTCTTGGCGGCGATGTCACCGGTACGGAAACGCAGAAGAGGCATTCCTTCCACCCCGAGAGTCGTGACAACAATCTCTCCCTCTTCCCCGTCAGGAACCGGAAGGTTGTCCTCACCTATAATCTCTACAATGATGAGCTCAGGATGCACGTGACCGCCCACACCGTACTGGCATTCAGAGAACGTGGCACCCATCTCTGTCGATGAATATGTAGCATAGAGGTCCACATCCCACTTCGCCTTGATCTTCGAGCCGAGGAGGTTGAGCGAAAAGTCCTGATTCCTAAGTCCTTCTCCGATTCCGATGATTCTCTTGACGCTTGAGTTACGATAGTCTATTCCGTGCTCTTCGGCGTACTGGATGAGACGGAGAATGAACGAAGGAACACACATTATCGTGTCCGGTTTGATGCGCTGGATCGTGTCCCACTGAAGCTCCGGCACGCCGTTGCCGACACGTATGATTCCCGCGCCCAACTCTCTGATTCCAAGAAAGTACGCAAGTCCGGCCATAAAGCGTTTGTCGATCGTCGTCATCAGCTGCACGACATTGCCTGGATGCACACCGGCACACTCGAATGACTTCTTCTCATTATAGGCGAGCCTCTGGAGATCCTTCTCCGTACAGCAGAATGTGACCGGATCCCCAAGCGTTCCTGAGGTCGTGATGTAATCAATCACCTTGTCCTTAGGCACACACAAGAAATCCTCGTTGTAGAGTTGCAGGTCCTTCTTTTCCGTGAACGGAACCTTTACCAGATCCTCAATATGATGTATGCTTGAGACATCTATCCCGAAACGGGAAAACATTCTTTTGTAATATGGGGAATTGGCCGCCAGATAGTCCAGGGCCTCACGCAGTTTCTTTTCCTGAAAGTCCTTTATGGCTTCCACCGACTGGAATTCAATATCCTCTGTCATCTCGATAATTTCTGAAAGTCGATTAATCTTGCAAAATTAGGCAAAAAGAGAGGTAAATCAAAATCTTACCACGAAGGCAACACGAAAGGCAACACCTCCCACAGCACAAGAAAGTAGTCAAGTCTGAAATGGAAGCCGCCTGAATACGACAAGATGGGATGTGCCCCATAAGGTCTTTATAATGTTCTCCTACAAGCGACTTTTGGTCTCATTTACGCTTTTAGAGGGATAATTGTCCCTTCACAAGCGCCTTTACGGCGAAATTACGCTTATAGAGTACGGAGTTGACGGGCAGACATAAGCCGCCAAGCAGTCTCAAGGCTACTGCCGTTGGCCTTGGCTCGGCAAGTCTTCAAACCAATCCAGAAAAAGGGGAAACCAGTCGGCTTTGGGGGAGGAGGTGCCGAAGCCATGGCCACCGGTGGGGAATTGAATATACTTGTGCGGGATTCCGGAGTTTGTCAGGGCGTTGTCCATCACGACGGAATTGTGATAGTCAACGGTCGGGTCATCGAGACAGTTCACAAGGAAGACCGGCGGCATATCTGACGGAATATTCAGTTCCATTGACAAGCGGTGCCTTAGCTCCGAGTCATTCCGATGCTTTCCGAGCAGGGCCTTTCTGGAACGTTTGTGGACTATTGTCTCATCAGTCATCGTGACGACAGGATAGACGGAGACGATAAATGACGGAAGCGAGGATATTCCCTGATCTTCAATCACTTCCTCGCCACTGTTCAGGACAAGATGGCCTCCGGCGGAGAAGCCCATCACACCAACCTTGGAAGGGTCAACGGAATATTCAGAAGCCTTGCGCCGCACTTCCATCACGGCTTCCCGGAGATCATCCAACGCGTTTGGGTAGTGATTCTGAGGAATTGCCATATTCCCGAAAAGGAAATATCTTGTGCCGGCGTGACGGTAGTGGAGGACGAACGCCGTGAATCCAGCATCTGCCAGTTTCTTCGCGACTTCCGTTCCCTCAATCTTTCTGGAAAGCCAATAGTAACTGCCTCCGGGACAGACAATCACGGCGGCTCCGTTGGCCTTGTCCGGTTCGGGGAAGAACACTGAAAGTCTGCGCGCCTGCGAAGACAAGGCTGACAGCAAGACAGCCAAAAGAATCATCAAAGTCCGTCTCATAACTCCAGATGGAAATGAAGGTTGGCAGGGAGGCACGAGATGTTCGATGCCAGCATAACATTGTCCTCGTCACGGTCATAGGCATCCACCTCAACTTCAGGGTGCATCAGGGCGAAGATCAATGCGTACTCCCCTTGCCCGCAGTCGTGTATCTCAAAATGATTTCCCGAAGGGACTTCACGCAAGAATGCCATATCATTCACACGGGCCAAAGCCTTGCGGCAACGAGACTCCACATCGGCGCCCTTGTAGAGGTACTTGTACCTGACGTAAACAGAAAGATATTCAGGAGTTTCCAGAGTCCTGCGCAGCTCGGCATAATGGCTCACGAAAATACGATGGCACACCTTCGTCATCGAGCGGTAATCCTTCGAGCAAGGGATTCTCGGACCGACCTCAACATTAACAGAGCCCTCCCGAAGCATAAAATCCGTCTTCGGAAGCACATCATAAGCCCCGTGGATGTACACCGGAGTGATGTCCAGTCCGAGTTCGGCGGCAAGGTAAAACGCCCCCTTATGGAAGCGTCCGATAGAGCCATCCACAGTCCTCGTCCCCTCCGGGAAAATCACCAATGAATATCCCCGCTCGACCAAAGCCCGGATCTTATCAAGATGAGCCTCAACTCCATCATTCACAGGAATATAATCGGCCTTGCGAATTACATAGCCGTAAATCGGATTCTTCCAGACCCATTCGTTGGTGAAGAATATCAGTTTCGGATTCAAGGCCATAAGGCAGATCAGATCCAGATGCGACTGGTGGTTGGCGACGATCACGGACGGCTTGCTGAAATCATTCTCACCGCTCTGCGTGAACCTGACCCCAGGGACTCTTTTCAACAGGAATCTAGACATCCTTTGGAGGAACTGATGGTATTTCAGCCTGCTCTCCTCCGAACCGCCTTTGAACAGGAAATGGAAGAATGTGTACGGATAGGCGAACAGAAACATCAGCAGCACATAGCCCACAAGCGCATAGATTGAATATACCAACCTCTTCAAGGTGAGCGGAATGTCACGCTTCACTCCTTTCTTTTCCGTGAGCCATCTGAATATCACGGGAGGCAGATAGTAAGCCATCACCACAACGATGAACATCCCGATCACGGTCACCTCACCGAGAGAGCGCATCGCCGGATGCTTGGCCAGCACCAAGGCTCCTATGCCGATGAACATTATCACGGCGGAATGGAACACGCTGTTCTTGTAGGTGGCAAGACGTTTCTTCCCGTAGGCATATTCATAGACAAGACCTTCGGTGATGAAGATCGTGTAGTCGTCGCCCTGGCCGAAGATGAAGGTGGCGAGGATGATGTTGACGATGTTGAAGCGGATGTCCAGCAGGCTCATCAGTCCAAGGATCCAGAACCAGCTGACAGCCAGCGGGAAGAAGGACAGAAGGCCAAGTTCCAGACGGCGGAAGCTAAGGCACAGGAATAGGAACACCACAAGGCTGCATATAGCTCCTATGTAGTCAAAGCTTCCGGACAGGACGGTCACAAGGCGGTTGCTGATGTCCCCTGTGTCGAAAACAAGCGTTCCCTCCGAACGGAGAGATTCCTTTATGGCGGCGGCACGTGAATCATCCTCATAATATACTTGATTGACAATCAGATATTTTCCATCATCATTAAGAATATAAGTGCCGTCGAACGATTCCTTCAATGGAGAATCATCGGTGGAAGAGACTGAATATTCCTTAGTAAGGATGTCCGTGAACGGGCTGAACGCGGACTCCGAGAACCCTTGCCTGTGACTTTCGTCAGAGAGTTCATTTGTCAGCCGTTCCGCGCGGCCATCTCCCCAGAAATCATTCCACCTCGCTACCCTTTCAGCCTGTGCCTTCTCCGACGGAACGAAATTGCCTGCACCCTTGACAAAGGCCACCGAGCCTTTCAGAGAGTCCAGCCTTGCGAGCAGATTGTCGTTAACTTCAAGAGCGGCCTCCTGGTCACAGCCTTCGGCGATGGCGTAGATCTGGTTGTAGCCAGACTGTTCCAAACCGCCTTGCAACATCTCCAAATCCCGTTTCTGGCTCTCGGTCATAAAGTTGATGTTCCTCATATCGGAATCGAAACTTGTCCGTCCGCTAAGGAAATACATCACGACCGTAACGGCCATCACGGTGACCAGAAGCCAGCCGCTTGACGGGGCCTTGTCCGGAAGGATGCGCCCAAGCTCCAGCGTTCCGCCTTCCTTCTTGCGGGCCTTGGTGAAGACCGGCAGGAAAACAAGCACGAATATGATCGTTCCGGCCAGCATCAGCGAGCCGAAGAGTCCCAGATCCTGCATCGCCACGGCATCCAGCCAGACGAGGCACAGGAAAGCGGCGATTGTGGTGATGTTGCCGATCAGCAGTGGCTCGACCATTTCCTTAAGGTTCTGCCGAGGACTCACGCCGGATTTCAGGCCATCCATAAAATGCAGCGGATAATTCACGGCGATGCCAATGATCACCGACGCGACTCCGATGACGATGATCGACATACTGTCCCGGATCAGGGCGATGCCTCCAACGGCGAAAAGCCAGCCGAAAGTGATCGAGACCACAATCCAAAGGATGTCCGAGAAGCGTTTGTATGTGAAGACAAGCAACAGACCGATAAGGAGCAGGGCCAAAGAAATGGCCAGTATGCTGTCCTTTTTGATCTGTGTAGCGTTGGTGACGGCTATCAAAGGCGCACCCACAGCGGACACGGAGACATCAGGATGCTCCGCCTCGGTCCGGCTGATGGCCTCATCGACCAACCTTGCGACCTTGGAGTTCATGCCCGACTCGCTCGTCCCGTAGGGCGAAGTCAGAAACGCAAGCCCGTGGCCGTCCTTTGTGAATATGCAGTCATCGACAATGTCATAGTTCGAGTTGGCGGCACTGGACCTGAGCCGCTGAAGCACAGGAGTGAACAGATGCAAAGGATCCGTTCTGACATTGGTGACCATCGCGTCTCCGGTCGGGAACAGCAACGACTGACGGTCCGCCTCAAGTTGCCCACGAACGTAGTCTTGAATATTCAGAAGAGAGTCAATCCGCTGATAGTCAGCCTCGGTCATATACAGTGGATAGCCGGAGGAGACGGATTCCATCACCTCGAACGCCATTCCGCTGTCAACCGTTATCTGCCTTTGAGGAACCATTCCGGTGGAATCCACAGCGTCGAAAACGCCCTCGAAATCGTGGATCGCCTCGGAAATCTCATCCTCACCGGACTCTGATCCATCTTTCGCCGAGAAAATCAGGATGATGTTGTTCTTCTTGCCAAGAGCGTTGTAGGCTTCGGAATATTTCGAGCTCTCCTCGTCGCCCGGCAGAAATCTGGAGATGTCCTCCTCATAGTGAAGGCGTGAAGCCAGAAACAGACATATAGCCGCAAGAAGGACCGACAGCAGGGCCGCCAGCCATTTTCTTCCGGCAAGGAAGTCGTGGATTCTGAGAAAAAAATCTGTCACTTATAGTATGTCGCGATTATCCTACGAAGATACTCATTTTTTACGAAGCAGCCGAGAAGGAAGACCGTAAAAGAGAGCGAGAACGCACAGGACTGTGTTCAGGACACTGATCCGGAAGAAGTCCCGGAACGGACGGAAATGAGTGACACGTTCTCCTTCCGGAGGGTAATAGACATTGATCCCGACAGGGAGCATCCGGATTCCTTTCCAGCATTGGAACACAAGCAGTTCCAATTCAGCCTCATAGCGGTAGGTCAGGAAATGAAGTTTCCCGATATGGTTCAGCTGATAGAGACGGAAACCGGACTGGGTGTCGGGAAGGTTCACTCCCGTCTGAAGTCTGAACCAGAAATTGGAGAACTTGTTGGCGAATGTGTTGCCGCCGGGCATATTCTCCATTCTTAGATTACGGCTGCCAACCAGCATGGCGTCAGGATGAGCCTTGGCCTCGGTAGCGAATACAGGTATGTCCTCCGGGAAGTGCTGACCGTCAGCGTCAATGGTTATCGCACGTTCAAAGCCTCGGGACTTAGCCTCCTTGAAGCCGGTCTTCAGGGCATAGCCTTTGCCACGGTTTTTCCCATAGCGGACGACCACTGCTCCAAGTTCTTCAAGGGAATCTGACGAGCCGTCTGTGCTGCCGTCATCCACGACAATCACATCTTTGCAGAACTTTAACGTTCTCTGTACGACGTCCTTTATTGTACCGGCATTATTGTAGACCGGAACTATGACACAAGTTTTCAGATCATTCAACAGGCCGGGCGAAGCGACGGAAGGACAATCCACACAGGAATATTCAAGGCTCATTCTGGAATAGACTTTTTCTTCTGAACGGACAGAAAGTTCAACCTTGACGCAATCATCTGCCTCATCCAAACCTGTGAATGAATATTCCACCTCGGCTCCCGGATAAAGAGGTTCCATAAACTTCAGGTCTGAGACAGTTCTGAGGGTCAATGACGTCCCAAGATGGCTCTCAAGCAGTTCATTGGCCACACGGATCTGAACAGCACCCGGAGTGATCGGATATCCAGGGAAATGCGCCTTGAAGATAATGTTGTCAGGTTCGAGCCTGATGAGTGGCTCGAATCCGTTCTCGGTCTCCCTGACGGAGAGTAAAGTATAGAATGTGCCTGAAAGTCTCATTCCGGGATATTCATTTTTGAGAAAGTGTAACTCCGGCTCGGCCTCCGCATAATGATCTTTTCGCCATCCACGGAGACATATCCATCAGTCGTGGTTGCATTGAAGAGTCGTTTCAGATCTCGTGCTATCGCCTTGCGGATCAGGCATTTGTCGAGAGGCTTCATCACGGTGAGCAGTTTGACGCGGCGGCGGTCCTGGCTCATCGTGAAATCAAAGGCTCTGATGCCGAACTCGTTGACTATTGTGCCGGCGATCTGGGTGCCGATGTTTTTGACCACGCATATTCCTGAGAAAGAGGCGTTCTTGAAGGTTATGGCGACTGTGTAGCGGGTGGATTCATCGCCATCGAACCGGAAAAGGTATGCGGTTTCGGTTGTGCCGGTCACTTCGACAGGCTCAGTGACCACCGAAGCGCCACGCGCGTCCAAGGAGAACACCGCCACCAGAAGCAGACTAATCGACAACAAAAACCTTCGCATCAACCGTCTTGTTATATTCAGCGTTCAGGATCGAAATCACCGTCTCGCCGCTGTTGTCAACCAAATCCACCTCGCTGACTTTCAAGTCCTTGCCAAAATGCAGACGAACCGTCTTGAACATCTGCCTCATCTCTTTTTTAAGCGGCTCCAACTCTGCCACATAGCATCCGCCGTCAAGGAACATCTTCACCTTGAAATCCCCGGAACCGGAAAGGCCCTGCCCCGTGATGCTGTTCATAATGATCCTCGCGATGGACTTGAAAAGCCGGTTCGAGTTCACATCCATCTTGCTGGATGTCTGGCTGCTCTGCAGAAGCACCTTCTCCTTGTTCAAAATGAAAAGGTAGGTGTAAGGGGAGACATATTCCCACCTCAACATTCCGCCTGAGAACCACATCTTTCCGGTCGAGACCATCTTCTCATTGAGGATGGATATTTCCTTGACCTGCTTGAAATCAGCCTTGAGGCTTTTGATTCCGGCGCAGGAAGCGTCAATCTTTTGGATGGCCTCGGCCGCCTGCGCCTCTGTTAACGGCTTATAAACCGCTCCCAAAGCCGACAAAGAGGCGCAAAGCAGCGCAAGGCCAATGAATATTATTCTTAAACTTCTCATAATCACTTAGCTATGAACACGCAGCCGCTGATGATCAAAAAAACTCCGATCCACCTCGTTGCGGGAATATTCTCGTGGAATATGAATATCGCCGCGAGCATTCCGAACACATAGCTCAGGCTGATCATCGGGTAGGCCATACTGAACGGGAATCTCTTGAGGATGTACATCCACAGGACCGTGCCGCCGGCGTAGCAGAGGCCGCAACCCAGAAACCACCAGTTCACGAGCAGGCGGCCGAAAAACGCCCACGTCCACTCGAAACTTCCCATTTTCTCAAGGGCGAACTTGAGAAGGACCTGGCCTCCGGAAAGCAGAAGGCTCTGGGCGACGGACAGTGTCAGCAGTCTCCACATAGGCTTTTGAGATAAACCAAACCTTTGTCCTCACCGGCATCGTTCACGACAAGGATGTCCTTGTCAAGACCTTTGGCGATCCTCATCGCGGCCTCATAGACTCCAAGGCCGGATGCGGAGAAGCATTTGCCGAACAGGGTGAAATAGTCGGAGCTGCGGAGGATTCGCGAGGCATTATATTCCTTGACAATAGATTCCAGATTCGCCGGTGAGTGGAGGATCTGAACGTCCGCGAGTTCGCAGAGAGGTCCCTTCGACAGGCTCAGGGACCCCGAGTCTGCGGAAAGGACGAAAGCGGAAGAGGCTTCGGCGGCTGTGACGGTGTCGTCAAAATAGCCGGCCCCGCGCAGAAGCCTGTATGTGTCCGGAGTCGTCTCGTCGTGGGAACCGACAAGGGCGTTGCCCATCCTTCCAGCCTGAAGCTGAATGAAAGCGTCCAACAGAGCGCTCTCGAAGGAGATGTCCTTCTGCGAATATGTGCAGTTGTACCCGTGACAACGAAGCAGGATGGCCACAGCCGAACTGATCGTGTTGTGCGTGGACATCATAAAATAAGTCGGAGGAAGCATCTCTTCCCCGTCCCGGCACATAGCGGAGAGGAAATTCTCCGTGTTCTCCATACACCCGAGCCCTGTGCCTGTGAATATCGCGTCAGGGCATTCAATTCCCGCATCCTTTAACGCTGTCAGGGAAACTGCAATGGCCCGTTTCAGAATCAAGCCCATCCTACGCGCCTGCATCGGATTCAGGAACTGTTTGAAATCCGGATCCTGACTTCTGAGATACTCTCCAGAAAGCCGAACCGGATCCGTCATCCAATCCTCGCACAGAGGCTTTTGGACGGAAATCTGGGCGGCCGAGCGTATGTAAATTCTATTTGCCATAACGTGAGATCAACAGGGATGAGTCATTGCCTCCGAAACCGAAGGAGTTGCACAGAACGTGATCGAGCTGAACGCCTTGATGACCTTCCGAATCCGGAACCACACCGCCGTCAAACGGCTCCTTCCAGTTCAGGTTGGCCGGAATGAAGCCGTGCCGGATGGCAAGCAGACAGATCACGGCCTCTATGCTGCCGGCGGCGCTGGTCGTGTGGCCGGTGAACGCTTTCGTGGAAGAGACCGGCGGGATCTTGTCTCCGAAAAGACGGATCATCGCACGGCTTTCACTTGCGTCATTGTTCGGTGTGGCCGTGCCGTGGGCATTCACATAGTCAATGTCCCCAGGCTTCAACCCGGACATATTCAATGCCTTGGACATCGCAAGGAAAGCCCCCTCGCCATCGTCCGAAGATGCGGTCTGGTGGAAAGCGTCGCAGGCGTTGCCATAACCGTCAAGCGCTCCGATCGGAGCCACTCCCCTATTCAAGGCGTGTTCCTCGCTTTCCAAGACCACAAACCCGGCTCCCTCGCCAAGGTTCAATCCGTTACGGGTAGCGTCAAAAGGTCTGCACGGCTCGCTGTCCAGAATCTTCAGGGAATTGAATCCGTTCAGATGGTATCTGGTCAGGCATTCCGAACCTCCGGCGACGACTACATCGCAACGGCCGCTCTTGATCAGATCAGCGCCGAGCATTATCGAGTTCGCCGCCGAGGAACAAGCCGTGGAGATTGTAGTCACAAGGCCAAAACCGCCGAAAAAGTCAGCGATCCCGTCAGTGCAGCTGCCGCAGTCGTGAAGGCTGAAAAAAGACGATTCTCCTTCCTGAATATAATGACACTCAGTCAAGTCCATTCCCCCGACCGTGGTCCCGGAGATCAACGCGGCACGGTCTGTACCCTTAATCCCGGCCTGTTCCATCGCCTCTTTGACAGCGATGATCCCCAACAAGGTTGTCCGAGGTATAATACTGCCCGTAGGAAGCCCCAGAGCATTCTTGAGCTCCTCATCGGACATATTCACTTCCCCGCAAGGAAGTTCGGAATGGGCGGTCTGAAGATGCCTGAGCCTCCCGACACCGCTTTTTCTGGCGATCAGGGAACGCAATGTCTCGTCCTTCCCCACCCCGATGGCGGAGATGATCCCGGCTCCTGTTATGGCAATCCGCGCGAACACTTACTTCGCCTGGTTAGCCTGGATATACTCGGCCATTGTCCTGACGGACTTGAAGACCTCCTTGCCCTCGGCAGGATTCTTCAACTTGATGCCGTAGTTCTTCTCCAGAAGCAGCATAAGTTCCAGAGCGTCAATGGAGTCCAGTCCAAGGCCCTCTCCGAAGAGCGGTGCGTCAGCGTCTATGTCCTCCGGTTTGAGATCAGCGAGTTTGAGAGCCTCGATGATCCTCGTTTTCAATTCGTTGATAAGCGCGTCCATATTCTTACTTTTCAATTAAATATAATTCAGCCTCAAAATGTTCGGAATCAGAGCATTCCAGCCAACCTGCGATGGCGGATTCCGTCACCGGATCCTGGAAAGCCTGCTCCACAATCTCTTTCATCACCTTGTCATCCTTTTCCTCAAGCACATAGAAGGAAGTCTCCCCGTAATACTTGTTCCGTATCGCGATCTCCCCGGTCACGATGTTCGGTAAGGTATAGACGAACACGGCCGGACTCGGGAAGAATCCATCTTTCCCGATAGTCTTCTGATACTCAGCGTCATCCGCAAGCGACGCACTCCTGTTGAAGAATATCACCGCCCTGTCCTCGCAGTCCGTCTTTCTCGGCGTTTCCTCTCCCAACAGCAATTCGGAGGCGATGAACCCAAGGCGGGCCAAAGGATCCATCTTGAAGAATTTGGGATAGTTCCCCACCTTCTTCTTGTAAATCTCCACCAGCAGATCCGCGCCGGATGATTCAAAGATAAGGATTTTTTCTCCAACGACCACCTTGTCCGGGGTAATCACAACACGAGCCTTTACTTTCATCTGCCACCTCCTTTCAAAATGCTGTCCCCTTTTACGAATATTCCGGCGGCATTGCAGCCTCCGAATCCTGACAGCAACTTGGCGAACGCCCGTTTCGTGGTCTTCCTCGGCTCTGGAGAGATGTCCAGCGGACAAGAGACTCCGCATTCTGAATATCCACGTGTCCCAAGCACAGTCCCGTCATCGACAGAGGCCATCGAAAGGATGGTCTCAAGGATTCCGGCCGCTCCCATCGTGTGACCGAAATAGCCTTTCAGGCTGTTCACAGGCACGTTTTGAAGTCCTGCTCTGGTCAATGCGATAGACTCCATCTCATCATTGTAGGCGGTGGAAGTGCCGTGGACCGACACGAGCGCCAGTTCCTCTGGCTCGACATCTCCAAGCACTACCTTGATCGCCCTGAAACTGCCTTCTCCAGTCCTTGATGGTCCGGAAATATGGTTGGCATCGTTACGGATCGCTCCACGGAGCAGCACCCAGTCATCCGGAGCGGGTGTCTTGTACCGGAATATGATCGTGGCGGCGGCCTCTCCGAGATTCAGACCTTTTCTCTGGGCGTCGAACGGCCTGCAGGCCTCCTGCGACAAGGCCTTGAACGACTGGAATCCGGAGATGATGAAACGTGACTGGACATCGGATCCGGTCACGATCACCGTGCCGAATCTTCCGGCCTGAAGTTCCCTCATTGCCGTAATCTGGGCGCAAAGTCCGGAGATACAGGCGTTTGACACGACAATCGGTGTGTTCCTGTTCCCAAAGAACCGGGCGATCTTCTCCGCCGAGTTTCCAAGTCTTTCCCTTTCGGCAGGATCGCCGCCGCAAGGCTCGGCCTCATTGTCAAGCAATTCCACATTACCCTTCGTGGAAGACACCACGAACAGCACGTCATCAGAGGCCGGATCTATCCCCGTGCCTTTCAAAGCCTTTGACACCGACAGGATTATCCGTTTCTCGAAACGAGTGAGACCGTCCAGTCCGGCATATTCGTCAATCCTTGCTGACGAGTCTATCCCGGCATATTCATCAGCCAAGGAATCCTCATCGATCAGAGAGGCGAAGAATGGTTCCGGGAGGTTCTTTGAGGATTCGTAGAGCCTCAGTGCCGACTTTCCGGCCTTGACTGCGGCATAATTCTCTTCCGTGGTCGTTCCCAGAGGGGAAATTATGTTGTCCGCGACCTTGACCACGGCCTTGTGCCCGCCCACAGGCCTGCTTTCATCCAAAGCGATCACCATTGAGCCTTCAGCCAGCATATTTCCGCCTGATTTTACAATCGCATCTACCATCAGCATCGTTCCGAATTCGCCTTTGAGGTTGATCTCCGTCTCTATTGTCTCACCTACCACCGGAGTCTTTTGAACCTTGAAATCCTTGAGCGCGCAGACATAGCCCACACTGACAGGCTTATGGAGTATGTACTTGTTGATGAAACCGATTCTGGCCGCACAGGTCTGGGCGATGTTCTCCACAAGACCTTCCGGAACAAGCCTCCCGTCTTCCACAAAGACATTGTCCTCCTGAATCAGAAACCGCGCCACCGTCCTCTCGTAAGAGCATGAGAAAAGGCTGGAAATCATGACAAAAGGCTTCCGCTGAGGCAGAAGATCCGCTATGTTCACAGATGTGAAGTCAAAAGTTTTCAGTTCTTCCTCAGTCATTTTTCCAGAATTCATAAAAGTTGAACCATTGGTCAGGATAAACCTTCAGCACCTCCGTGACGGCACCAGCGTAAGCCTTGGCCATCGCCACTGCCTTCTCTCTCACCCCGAGGTCTTCCAATCCTTTGTCCAGACGATACAGACGCACACGGTATTTTCTCAATCCCGCCTTCATCACAAAGACCGAAACTGCTGGGATATTCCTCATCGAAGCCAACAGGAACGGCCCCAAAGGCAGCTCCGCATCGGCGCCGAGAATCTCACAACAGACTGTACGGTTCGAGCCGAAGACCCTGTCTCCGTGAATATTCACAATCTCACCATCCGCCAAGGCATTGTTCAGGATCACGAGATGGGACATGTCCCCGGAAATGTTCACCAGACGCACATTATTTCCACCCAGAATCCTTTCCCTGTTCTCTGTCAGAGCCTCTCCCTCTCCGCTGAACACCAACGCGCTCATCTTCTTGGGAGGCCTCAGTTCATAGCCGGCCAGTTCATCGTTGCCAATGTGCGAACTCAACTGGACAAAACCTTCCTTCCCGGCGCAAAGTTCCTCGTACATAGGCATCTTAGGGACATCGACCCGAAACTTTTTCCCCGAATATGAGGCGAACCGGTCCATGATGACAGTCCCGAACATCCAGTGGCAAGCGCACACATGAAAGAATGACCTCAACGGCCCGTAACCTTGCCTGCGACGGAAGTAATGATAATTGGAAATGTAGCCTTTGTGATTGGATATCATGTAGAACGGTACGGCAAAACTCATCAGCAGGTAAAAGACCCACAGCGGAATGACCTTCATCATCCCGATCAGGGCCTTGTGCATCCACGAGGTCCCGTCAGTCGTTCCCTGCCACTGCCTTTCTCCGTTCTCTGACATATTCCCGAATTGAGCCAAAGGCAATCAAAGATTATCCCTTAACGTTTGCCGGGCTGGTACCAGACCAGCTTTTCTACGCGATCTTCTCCTCTATGAAATCATAAAGGCTGCCCAGAGTGGTGAGCCTGCCAAGTTCCTCTGACTTCACCTTGACACCGAATTCCTTGTCAATCAGAACGATGATGTCCACTATGTCAAGGCTGTCGATGCCCAGATCCTTTTTGAGGGCGGCATTGTCGTTGAGAAGCGCCGCATCAATCTCAAACTCGTCAACGAGGAAGCCGTTGACCTTGGTGATTATTTCTTCCTTGCTCATTATTTTAATCTACTATTCTTTTACGCAAATCAATATGTTGTGTCCCTGGCCTATGCCGTCAATGATCCTGTCCACCTTCATCCCGGCTTTCTCTATCAGCCTTGTCAAATCCTCGGAATAGTACATCTTGCTGTTGCCGTTGGCCATGGCTGTGAAGTACAGACTGGTCATCGTCAGACAGAAAGCCGCCGGCTCGAAGCGTTGACGGTTCCACAGAAGCTCCATGATGCAGAGCCTTGCGCCTGGACGGAGAACCTCCGCCGCCCTTGTGAGGATGCCAAGAATCTCGTCCTCCGAGAAACAGTCCAGAAACTGGCTCATCCAGATGACATCATATTCCTTGTCCCTCGGGAATTTGGTAGCGGGATCGAGAAGGTTGCCTCCGCAGCCGTGGATCCTTTCCGCGCCCGGCTTTCCGGACGTTTCTTTCCGCATAAGCCTGATCTGTTGAGGCAGATCCAGGATAGTGACCTCCACGTCAGGATCGTGGCCGACGCACTGGAGAGCCCATTTGCCGGTGTTACCTCCGACATCAAGCAGATTTCTGACCGGACGGTCGAATATTACCTTCAACGCCTCCTCGAACGAATTGTTGGAATAGAAATGATCGAAGGCGAACCAGCTTGTCCTGGCCGGTTCAGGAAGGGTCGAAAGCCCTTCGTAAATCGTGTCCCAGTCTCCCAGGCACTTCAGCCCGGCCGGACGATGCTCCCTGAATGACTCATCCAGATGGAAGAAGCCTTCATAGTTGACATCGTTGTTGAAGTCCATGTTGACTTTCGTGGCCTCGTCCGTGAGCAGAAACCAGCCTACCTTGGAAATCATGTATCTGTCCGTTTCTGTGTCAACAAGCACGGTTCCGATGCACAGACCTGCCTCCAGAAGGCATTTGACGGTATATTCGGAAAGACCGGTAGCTTCGGTCACCTCAATCCGCGTAAGGCCTTCGCGATGCTCTCGCAAAAGTTCGAGGATTCCGTATTTTACCAACAGGCGGGACGCCTGGAAGACTATCGGCCCGAATGCTATGAACTCGGCCATCCGCTGGGCCTCCCTGGCGGTGTACTGGTCTTTCGTGTACCTTTTTTCGAGTTCGGGAAACAGTTCCATCTACTTAAGGTTTAATGGGTTGTCTCTCAAATATTCCTCCACGGCAGCGATCTGCTCGTAGAAAGGATTGTCCTCAATGAACTTAGGGATGATCGCACGGACATCGTCATAGACCTTCCTTGAGGTCGGAGCGAGCTTGTCCGCGATTCCGAGGCAGTCAACAGCCTGAGCCAAAGCGATGAAATGGATGGCGAAGACCTGGTAGGTGTTGTCGATCACGCGCTTCGTGAGCAAGGCTGTGTTGGTGCCCATGCTCACAATATCCTGATTGTCATTGTTGTTCGGGATGCTGTGGACATAGTTCGGCATCGCGAGTGTCTGGCACTCGGCCGTCGTCGATGTGGCCGTGAACTGGCAGGCCTGCATTCCGTAGTTGAGTCCGAGGGTTCCCATATTCAGGAACGGTGGAAGGATTCCGTTGATGCGGTCGTGGAAGAGATAGTTCAGCTGACGCTCGGCCGTCATGGCCATCCTGACAGTGGCGATCTTCACTTTGTCCTCTTCCAGCGAGATGTAGTCCCCGTGGAAGTTGCCGCCATGGAAGACATTCTTCGCCTTATAATCCACTATCGGATTGTCACAGGCGGAGTTAAGTTCCTCCTCAAGCACCCGGCGGGCATTCGCGAATGTCTCATAGACAGGCCCTAAGATCTGCGGGGTGCACCTCAACGAATAGTAAGCCTGGACCTTGTGGTCGAATGTGCCTTCCGACGCGTGGCCATTGTCGTAAAGGTCGTGCTCACGCTTGCGCAGGCAGCCGCTTCCTTCGGAAAGTCTCCTCATTCTTGCGGCGATAAGTCGCTGTCCCTCGTGACGGCGAACCTCGTTGAGTTCCTCTGACATAAGGTCATCAAACGAAGAGGCTATCTCGTTCATCATAACCGAAGCCAACGTCGCCCAGTCCAGAAGCCTGTCAGCGTAGATCTGGTTGACAATGCCGATTCCAGTCATAAAGGACGTGCCGTTGGAGATGGACAGCCCTTCACGAATATGAATCTTGAAAGGTTCCAGGCCATTCTTCCTCAGAACCTCGGCGGACGGACGCCACTCACCCTTGTAGTGAACCTTACCCTCTCCGATCATGCAGAGAGCCATGTGAGCCAACTGAACCAAGTCACCGCTCGCACCGACACTGCCATGCTGAGGGATGAAAGGGAATATGTCCCTGTTGATCATCTCAACCAGAAGTCTGACCAGATCCGGATGGACTCCCGAACGGGCCTGAAGGAAGGTTCCCAGGCGGGCGATCATCGCCGCCTTGACATAGATGTCCTCCAAAGGTTCTCCGGCTCCCGTCGAATGACTTCTGATGATGTTGTACTGGAGATCGGTCAGATACTTGTCATCAACCCTCCACTGTGCCATCGGTCCGAAACCGGTGTTGATGCCGTAGATCACTTTCTCGGAAGCAAACCCCTCAAGAAATTTGTAGCATGCCTCAACCTCTCCCATAGGAAGGTCTTCCAACGCTACTTTCTTATCTTTGAATATTACATCCTCGGCCCATTTGATCCCGAGTGTGAATTTCCGGCTCATATTCTTTTGGTTTTGATGTTCAAATCAGAATACAAAAATACCAAAATATTACCCAAATAATGAATAAAGTGAGGATTTCCGTCAAAGAAACCCTCACTTTATTCAAAATCGATTTCTAAATCAGAACGCGTAGCGGACACCTATTCCCAAAGTGAACGGGCCATCGCTTCTGAGGCCGCCGTCACCGAACATCAACCTCGGACGGAAATCCACAGAAAGCTGGAGAGGGAACCAGAACGTGTACTCCAGACCGACATTACCGACGAATCCGGCATAGACAGTGTTCTCGTCCTCATCGTTTTCCCACACAGCAAGGCTGGCGCCTGGACCAGCATAAAATCCCCACTTACCCTTCGGAGTCCAATCCGGCTGAACAATCATGAAGTTATAGATGCCATCCACATGGAATGAACTTGTGCTGAACCCATTGTCCAGTCCGAGGCCGAACTCAAGGAAGTCCGCGCCTCCGAAAACATAATTCTCGTAGCTGACATCGATACCGTAGTTGCCGAGACGTCCTCCGATCGACTTAGGCTGCGCGAATGTGGCTGCGGCCGAACCGATCAGAACAGTGAGAATCAATAAAGCCTTTTTCATAATCATAAAAATTAGTGTAACCTATGTACAGGCCACTTATTTCTACAAAAACTATACTAAACCGGAGAATCCCATGAAGGCCATAGCGAGGATTCCAGCGGTGATAAGGGCTATCGGAATGCCTTTGAACGGCTTAGGGACTTCATTTAAATCGAGGTGCTCACGAAGTCCTGCGAACAGAACGAGGGCCATTCCGTAGCCTACCGCGGTGGCGAAGGCATACACAACCGACTCGCCGAGGTTCAGCATGTGGGCCGGACCACCGAAAGCAAACTCCTTTGTGACCACGTTGAGAGCCACACCGAGAACGGCGCAGTTCGTGGTGATCAGTGGCAGGAATATTCCAAGAGCCTGATAGAGGGAGGGGCTGATCTTCTTCAGCACGATCTCGACCATCTGCACCAAAGCGGCGATCACAAGGATGAACGCGATGGTCTGCAGGAACTGGAGGTTGAAAGCCACCAGAAGGTACTGGTTGATGAGATAAGTCACCAAAGTCGCGAGGGTGATCACAAAGCACACCGCACCGGCCATACCGGTCGCCGTGGAGATCTTGTTGGAGACACCCAGGAACGGACACGTGCCCAGGAACTGGGCCAGCATGATGTTATTGACGAATATCGCCGAGATTATGATAAGGAAATATTCCATAACTTAGTTCTTTTTAGCGATTTTGTTGAACAGGACCATAAGGTAGCCGAGGGCGAGGAACGCTCCCGGAGCCATCACGAACGCGAGCATTCCGTCTCCGGAGATGAACTTGAAGCCGAAGATGGAGCCGCTGCCCAGGATCTCGCGCACGATTCCCAGAACAGTCAGCGAAAGGGTGAAGCCCAGACCTATTCCAAATCCGTCCAAAGCGGAGTCAAGAATGCCGTTCTTGTTGGCAAAAGCCTCGGCGCGTCCAAGGACGATACAGTTCACCACGATCAGAGGGATGAACAGACCGAGGGTGGCGTACATCGCCGGTGTGTAGGCCTGCATCGCGAACTGGAGGATGGTCACGAATGTCGCGATCACCACGATATAGACAGGAATATGCACCTTGTCCGGAACCACCGGAGCGATCGCCGAGATGGCGATGTTCGAGAGCACCAGGACAAACAGGGTGGCGAGACCCATACTCAGACCGTTGATGGCCGAGGTAGTGGTCGCCAATGTAGGGCACATACCCAGAAGCAGGACAAAAGTAGGATTTTCTTTCAGGAAACCTTTTGTGAAAATATTCAGTTTATTGCTGCTCATAGCCTATTCTCCTTTGATTGAATTGAAAGCCTTGACCGCATTGTCCACAGCCAAAGAGTAGGCTCTGGATGTGATGGTAGAGGCTGTGATCGCGTCCACATCGCCACCGTCCTTATTGACGGTCAGGCTCTTGGACGACGGATCGAAGCCCTTGAACTGGTTCATGAACTTCTCGTCGGTGTTGCACTTGGCTCCAAGACCAGGAGTCTCATTGTGGGACAGCACGGACGTGTTGTAAACCACCCCGTCGGCGGTGATGCCGACCATCAGGACGAGCGGGCCGCCGAAACCTACGGTCGTGGATTTCACGGCGTAGGCCACAGGAGTGCCGTCAACGATGCTGACATAATATTCAGAAGCCTGTCCTCCGACTTCGATCGGCTTGGCCTCGGAGAGTTCGCCTCCCTCAGGAAGCACGGCTCCGATGGAAGCCTTGAGGATGTCGGCGTTGGCCTTTGCGATCGGCTCGGCTGTCAGAGCGTACATTCCGCCAAGAAGAGCTGAGCAGACGAGGCTGACGACTGTCAGGCAGACCACCATTGTGGTAAGATTCGATTTTACAGCCATGACCTATGCCCTCCCGTATTTTTTCTGATGGAACCACTTGTTCAGGAGCGGAACCATCGAGTTCATTATAAGAATAGCGAAGCTCATTCCTTCAGGATAAGAACCGAAATACCTGATCATCAAGGTGATGAAACCTATACCCACACCGAAGATGATTCCGCCTTTCGTACTCATAGGCGAGGTCACATAGTCGGTCGCCATGAAGCAGGAACCGAGGAGAAGACCACCGGTAAGGAGGTTGAAGACAGGATCGGTGAACCGGGCAGGATCAGCGAGCCAGAAGATGCATGAGACAGCGGCCACGGTTCCAAGGATCGAAAGTGTGATCCACGGCTTGATGACCTTGCGGACAAGCAGATAGATGAATCCGATCAGGATCGCGACGGCGCTTGCCTCACCGGCGGATCCACCGATGTTCGCGAAGAGCATCTGTGAATATGAAAGGCCGTTCCGCGCGATTATGTCAGTGGCGGAAAGTCCTTTCATCAGCCCCTCGTTGATGATGCCGAGAGGTGTCGCTCCGGTGATCGCGTCCGCTCCGAAAAGGCCTCCCGGAATCGTCCAGTTGGTCATGTAGGTAGGGAACGAGATCAGCAGGAACACACGGCCGACAAGAGCCGGGTTGAAGACATTCTGTCCGAGACCGCCGAAAGTCATCTTTGCGATTCCGATGGCGACGACAGCGCCGATGAACACAACCCACCAAGGTGTCGTGGCGGGAAGGTTGAGAGCCAGCAGGATGCCGGTCACGGCCGCTGACCAGTCGCCGACGGTGGACGGTGCCTTGAGCAAATATTTAGTGATCAAATACTCCAACGCCACGCAGGAGATGACGCTGACAGCCAGAACCAGCAGTTCGGCAAGGCCGTAGAACACGACCGAGACCACAACGGCTGGGATCAAGGCGATCACGACATCCCTCATCAAGACCGGAGTTGTGGTCTTGGAATGAAGGTGCGGAGACGGTGAAACCAACAATCTTTCCATATTCTTAAACAGTTTTTGCTTTTGCGGCTTCAGCGGCGGCCTTGGCGGCTGCGGCGCGAGCCCTCATTATTCCCATAACCTGACCTCTTGCCATGCTGATGATGTCCAGCAGCGGGATGTAGGAAGGACAGGTGTAAAGACAGCATCCGCACTGGATGCAATCCTGAACAGCGTTGGCCTCAAGTTCGTCCGTGTTGCCGACCTTGGCGAGACGGTAGAGCAGGAACGGTTCCAGTCCCATAGGGCAGGCGTCGGCGCACTTTCCGCAACGGATGCAATGGCCTTCCGGATGCCTCTTGGTCTGTTCGGCGGTGAGGAAGAGCAAGGCTCCCGTTCCCTTCAGGGTGGCCGCGTCGAGATTGGCGATGGCCTTACCCATCATAGGCCCGCCGCTGATGATTTTGGCGGCGTTTTCAGGAACACCTCCGAGGTAGTCGATGATGTAACGGAGCGGAGTGCCAACCCTGACAAGCAGGTTGGCCTGCTTAGGGAAGCACTCACCGGTCACGGTCACTGAGTTGTCAATCAACGGTTTGTTCTTCTGCACAGCGTCATAGACGGCAAGAGCCGTGGCGACGTTCTGGACGACAGCGCCTACATCGATAGGCAGGCCGCCGGACTTCACCTGACGGTGCATCACAGCGTCAATCAGCTGTTTCTCACCACCTTCCGGATATTTCTTCATCAAAGGAAGCACCACGATGCCGTCGAACTTCGATGACTTGCCCTTCAACTCCGCAAGCACTTTCTGAATATGCTCGATCGCCTCCGGCTTGTTGTCCTCGATGGCGATAGTGGCGTTTGCGACGCCGAGAGCCTGCTTGATCAGAGCGGTTCCCACAACGACCTGCTCCCCTTTCTCAAGAAGTGTACGGAAGTCGGATGTGAGGTAAGGCTCGCACTCGCAGCCGTTGATGATCAGCATCTCGCACTTCTTTCCTGGAGGCGGGGTCAGTTTCACGTGGGTAGGGAAGGTCGCTCCGCCGAGTCCCACAACTCCGCCGAGACGGATCTTCTCGATGATGGCCTTGCCGTCCTCAGGAATGTCTGTCACAAGGGTCTCTGAACGGTCGATGCTCTCAAGCCACTCGTCCCCCTCCACAGCGATCTCCACATAGGTCTGTGTGTTGCCGGCCAGATCCTTGCGCGGGCCGATCGACTTCACGGTTCCGGAAACGGAAGAGTGGATGAAGGCGGACACGAATCCGCCCGGTTCGGCGATCGGCTGGCCGACCTTTACCTTGTCACCGACAGCGACAACCGGCTTCGCCGGAGCGCCGATGTGCTGGGCAAGGGAAATATACACGGTCTGAGGCAGCGGAAGAGCCTCGATGGCGCAATCGCGCGAGATCTTGGCATCGTTCGGATGCACTCCTCCGATTGAGAATGTTCTGTTAGCCATTGTTCTGTTCCTCCTTCTTTACAGCGGCGGCTGCGGCTGCAGCGGCCTCTCTTGCCTTTTTCTGACGTTCCTGGACACGGGCCTTCACGGCATCCTTGTCCAGCGGCTTAGGGAAATTAACTCCGATGATGGCGCCTGTAGGGCACATCGCCTCACACTCACGGCAAAGCTTGCACTTGGTGAAATCAATGTAGGCGACGTTGTTCTCAACGGTGATGGCATCGTGAGTACAAGTCTTCGCGCAGATTCCGCAGCCGATGCAGCCGGCCGAGCAAGCCTTCTTCACAGCTGGTCCCTTGTCCTTGTTCACGCAGGACACGTACATCCTCATTCCGCGAGGTCCCTTGGCCCTCAGCTCGATGATGGATTTAGGGCAAGCCTTCACACAGGCACCGCAGGCGGTACACTTCTCCTGGTCCACGACCGGAAGACCGGTCTCGGGATCCATGGACAAGGCTCCGAACTGACAGGCAGCCACACAGTCCCCGCAGCCGAGACATCCGAACGCGCAGCCCGTGTCCCCGGCATATAGGGCGGCCTTGACCTTGCAGGAGGTCGTGCCGTCATATTCATTAGTCCTTGGTCTGGCGGCGCAGGTGCCACCGCAGCGCACCACAGCCACCATCGGCGCCTTCTCCTTGACCTCGTAGCCAAGAATCGCGGCAACCTTCTTCATTGTCTCATTGCCTCCGACAGGACAATAGTTGTTGTCCAGGTTCGGGGCCTTCACCGCTGCCTCGGCGAACGCGTGGCAGCCGGCGAAACCACAACCTCCGCAGTTCGCTCCCGGCATTGCCTTCTCAACCTCCTCAATGCGCGGGTCCTCCTCAACCTTGAACCGCTGAGCGACAAGGTAAAGAGCCAGCGCGAGCAGAAGGCCGAGGCCCGTGATGACTGCGATGGTCCAGATGATTGTTGTTGTCATAAAGCCAAATAAAAGCTAATTAATTAGTTATTTCCGAATATAAAACACATACCCCTCCGCAAGATGGTTCCTGCAAAGGTAAAGTATGAGGTAATACACAGCAATGCCCCCGATCGAAACCAACCCGCTGGCCAGTTCACCGAAGCCAATATATGACAAAGATAACACTAAAATCAGTAATATCACCAAAGGAATCACATAAGAAAGCAAGACAGCCTTGAGTCCCATCTTCCTCGCGAGGCAGACCTCGACCTCCTGGCCTATTGAATATGCCTGGTCTCCATAAACCGGAACATCCACGATCTTCTTTTTGGATTCCGACGCACCGCAGAGACCGGCGGCATGACAGGCCGAGCAAGCGGATTCGGACACAATCTGAACCGAGACAGTGTCCTTTCCTACCGACACGACCTTGCCCTTATGTGAGACTTCTCCGGATGCCATCCTATTCTATCATTGAGGAAAACGGATTCTTGAGTTCCGAATAACTCTTCAGACGTCCCTGAACCTGACCGACTTTCATAGGAGCGGAGAACCAGACCGGAATCCTGTTCTCATCGTCAGAGAACCATCCGAAAAGATCGGACTCTCCCGAGAACACCTCGCCGGAGACTACCTCGAAACTGAATTTAAGACAACGGACAGTCCCGATTTCCGGGATGCGTTTGTTTTCCCTGCCGAGATATTTGAAATGCAGGGTATAGACATCATCGTCAACCGCGAATGTCATCGGATAATCCTCCCCTTCCCTAAGCTGGTCCACATCAACGTTGCGAAGGACATAGTACATCAACGGGATGTCATAGGTGCACTTGTCAAGAGGCAATGTGGCCGAGAACTCCCCCTTTCTTGAATTGCTCAAGGAAGCGCTTATGTGCTCATTGCCGGGAGTGTGCACATAAGAGTAGAGGTTCGAGCATGTGTACTTTCCCTCTCTTGCGAACCGGGTGAACTTCATCGGACGCATGCCGTCACGGGTGAACCATGAGTCAAGATCCTCCTTGACACGGAAAAACTTCTCATAGAACCTCTGCGTCTTGCCCGTCAAGGACGCATGGAAGACTTTCCGCCCGTTCAGGACGACAGTGTCAACCTTAAGAGTGGCCTGGGCCACATCCGCGTTGATAAGTCCCCATTTATAATGGATGGTGAACACCAACTTCTCGCCACCTTTGAAAGCCAGATTCTCCTCCTTGAGTATCCTGACAGGGATGCACTTCCCCTCACCGGCAGCAAAAGCCGGCACGGAAGAAAGCATGAATATGGCGGCAAAGACGCCGAAAAGTTTCGATATGCTCATCAGAATTCAGTGTTATTGTCAAACTCATTGTTCATCGCCGAGTTCATGGCGGACTCGGTGCCCCCCATCTCCTCCGCCCTGGCGGCCAGAGTGTCTCCAGGCTCGACAAAGCGGACCTGCTCGGCCTTGAAGAGCATGTCGATGTCGCACACCTCACCGTTACGGTGCTTGGCGATGATGATCTGTGTGGTTTCCTTTCCGTCAGGAGTCTCTCCAAGTCCCACATAGTCAGGACGGTGAATGAATATCACCATGTCGGCGTCCTGCTCGATGGAACCGGACTCTCGAAGGTCGCTGAGCTGCGGCTTTCCACTGCCCCCGGTCCTCTTGACCGCGTCACGGGACAACTGCGACAGGGCTATGATCGGGACATTCAACTCCTTGGCCGTAGCTTTCAAGGTCCTGGAAATTGCGGCGACTTCCTGCTCACGCATTCCCCGCAGTTCGGCCGGTCCCTGCATCAGCTGAAGGTAATCGACTATCACGAGACGGACACCCTTGGCCTTGACCAGCCTCTTGATCTTGGTCCTGAACTCCATAAGAGGGATGCTCGGTGTGTCATCTATGTACAGCGGAGCCTTTGAGAGATTCGCTAGCCTGGTCTCCAGCTGCTGCCAATCCCATGGATCCAGTTTTGCTCCACCCTTCAGCTTGTCGGCCGGAAGACCGGACTCTGTCGTCATAAGTCGCATCACGAGCTGCAGAGCCGACATTTCCAGAGAGAATACCGCCACCGGCATCTTGTAGTCAACGGCCGCGTTTCTGGCCAGGTTCAGGGCGAACGCTGTCTTTCCGACAGAAGGGCGGGCAGCCAGAATGATCAGGTCGGATTTCTGCCACCCTCTGGTGACACGGTCCAAAGACGGAAATCCTGACGGAACCCCGCTCAGACCTCCTGAAGCCTTCTGGTTCTTCTCCACCTCCTTCATCGCCTCGTTGATCACAGAGCCGATCTCCTGGATGTCGGTCTTCACACTGCTCTGGATAGCGTTATAGATCCTGGACTGGGAGTCGTCAATCAGATCTCCGACTTTCACCGAGTCGTCATAGGCATCCCTGAGGATCTCGTAGGAAGCAGTGATCAGTTCCCGCTGTATGTTCTTCTGTTTAAGGATCCTGACATAGTACTCGATGTGAGCCGCCGCGCCTACCTTTTCGGAAAGGCCGGCCAACGCGACCGGACCTCCGACGGCCTCCAGATTGCCTTTCTCACGGAGCTTCGCGCTGACCGTCACGATATCCACGGACACATGCTCGTTCACAAGTGACGTCATGGCCTCGAAAATCATCCTGTGACGGGGATCGTAAAAACATGAGACAGTCAATTCCTCAAGCGCGGTGTCCACGGATGAGGGTTCGATGAGCATAGCGCCAAGGACAGCCTCTTCGACTTCAAGAGCTTGAGGCGGTTTGTTTCCCATCTCAAGCCCAAGTGTGTCAAGATTGACTGGCCTCGCCTTCTTTTTGGTTGTTTTTCCGGGCTGGTCAGGCATATTGTCCGATGCGGTTTGTCTGTCTATTCAAAATCAGGATTGACGATGATCCTGCCGCAATGCTCGCAGATTATGAGCTTCTTGTTGGAAGCGATGTCGACAAGACGCTGAGGAGTGATGGTGTTGAAGCATCCACCGCAGGCGTCTCCGTTATAGACGGACACGACAGCGAGATGATTGTGGACGCTGGCGCGGATGCGGTCGTACGCGCTCATCGTCCTCGGATCTATCTTCTTGGCGCAATCCTCCCTGACAGAACGCAGTTTCTTCTCATCCTTGGATGTGGACTCGACAATCGTGGCAAGTTCCTCTTTCTTTGCCTTGAGGTCATCATTCCTGATGGCGATGTAGTCCTTCAAGGATTCGATGTCCTCCTTCTTCTCAGCGATGGCCGCCTTGGTGTCATTGATGTTCTTTTGAGCGATCTGGCGAAGAAGTCCCTGATTCTCAATCTCTTTGTTGATAGAATCGTACTCACGGCTGTTGGAGATGTCATTCAACTGCTGCTGGTACTTTTCGATCTGGGTGTCACAATCAACGATGTTCTGCCTGTTCTCGGCGATTGTCTGGTTGTAAGCCTCGATGACAGCGACATCCTGAGCCTGACGGGCCTTCAGGTCGGCTATCTCGTTCTCAAGAGCCTCGACCTCAGACGGAAGCTCGCCGCGCATCTGCATGATCTTGTCAATCGCGGAATCCGCCTCCTGAAGCGCGTAGAGTGTCTTAAGCTTTTCCTCAACGCTGATTTCGGAGTCAGCGAAATTCTTCTGGAGGGAAACGAATGTCTCCCTCTGGTCTATTGGGGTCTCGACTTTCTTGATTTTTTTAGTTGCCATATAGCTATCTGACTAATAATAATATACCGGATTACTTGTCTCCAGCCTCACGCTGGTATAGACTGCAAAGTTAGGAAAATTTTTCCTTAACAGAGAAAATAATATTTCCACAATCTCCACTTCCCCCTCGAAATGGCCTATATCAATGACCATAAAATCCTTAGTGGTGAAGAAATGATGGTAGGAAATGTCGCCGCAAAGATAGGCTTGGGCACCGGCTTTCCTGGCGCTTTCAATCAGCGAGCCACCGGAACCACCGCACATGGCCACACGGCTCACCGGGATTTCAGGAACATGCGAGCAGCGGGCCACCTTGAGTCCGAACCGGGACTTGACATATTCAATGAACCCAACGCCATCCATCGGCTCCGGAAGATTTCCCACCGCGCCAAGACCATACCCTCCGGGTTCTTCCTCCAACACATGAATATCCTTGAGTCCCAGCCTTCTTGCCATCGCGTCGCTGACTCCACCGAGCACCTTGTCGGCCGTGGTGTGCGCGGCATAGACAGCGATTCCGGCCGCGGCGGCCTTCAAGACCGCAAGCCCCACGGGATCCTCAGGCGAGATTTTCTTTATTCCTCCGAATATCAAGGGATGGTGGGTCACGATCATGTCAGCTCCGCGTTCCACCGCCTCGTCCACAAGGTCCGCCGTGCAGTCAAACCCGAGAAGGACTCCATGGACTTCCTGTTCCGGAGAGCCGATGACGAGACCGCTGTTGTCCCAACTTTCCTGAATGGACAACGGCGCGAAGTCCTCAATTACCGAAATGACCTCCTTTACCTTCATATTCATAGGGATTTCTTTACTTCCACAAGCTGCCTGCGGATCTCCTTCAAGCTGTCCAACGCCTTGACACGGCCATCCACTTTTTTCCGGTCGGCGGCCATTTTTTTCGCCGCCCCCTCAAGTGTCAGCCCTTGCTCCTTCACAAGAAGATGTATCTGTTTCAGGCACTCAAGATCCTCCGCCGTGAAAAGACGATTCCCTTTGGCGTTTCTCTTCGGCTTGATGTATCTGGGAAACGAATTCGACCAGAACCTCACCAGAGAAGTGCTCTCTCCCAGAATCTCGGCGGTCTCGCCGATGGTATAATACAATTTATCCATATTCATAAATTTAATCAATCCATTGATTGTCCGGTGTTGACGGACATGAAAAGCATCCCCATATAGTCATCCGGGCTGACAGAGGCGAACAGGTAATTCAACGGATCCAACCGCAAGGTATCCTTGAGAACCTCGTAATGAAGATGCGGTGCGAACGAGTTTCCGGACATCCCGACCTGGCCGATATTCTGTCCCCGCGCCAGTTTCTGTCCTTTGGTGACACGGGTGTTCTCAAGGTGGGCATAACGTGTAAGATAGCCGTTGCCGTGGTCGATCGTAACCACGTTCCCGAGACCTTTTGTGGAATGCGTGACCTCTTTGACAACCCCATCGGCGGCGGCGACCACGGACTCTCCCTGCTGTGAGATCAGATCCAGTCCGCCATGAAAAACCTTCACCTTATAAAAAGGATTGATCCTGTCACCGACAGACGCTCCCGTCCTTGCGTAAGAGAATCCAGCCAAAGGATTGGTCATAGGCGGAAGGTCAGCCTTACGGTCAGAAAGGGCCTCCATGATCCGTCTGAAATTAGCTTCCACCCTTTCCGAAATCCTTGACAACGTGTCCAGTCTCACCCTGGAATATTCAACAATCAGCCCGTCAGGTATCGTGTCCACGTCGGACAGCAGGCCGTCCGAATAAATGCTTCCGAGATCCGGCGCGTCGGAATTGAACAACCTATGATAAATCTCGTTGTCCTTGACACGCAGCCCGTCCAGGACATCACCGACAAGTTCCTCCCGGGCGGAGAGGCTCTCGTACATCTGACGGTACATCTGGTTCTCCCTCTTGAGTTTACGCTCGGAATCAGTGTTGATCACAAAAGAGAACACTACATAATAGACAACCGCCAGCGACGCGGTCACAAGGAAATACTTCACCGCCTTGCCCAAGACCGTCCACACTGAGTGTGTGACCTTGCGGAACTCCATCCGCGTCTTGTCAAACTCATACTTCGCTCCCATATTCCTACCCCTCTTCTAACGACGTCTGACACTGAACCCTCGGCGCGCGGCGGAAGACGGCTTCCCTGACTCATTCTCCCTCATCCGCACCATCGCTGAATATTCCTGCGCGGACATCGACAGGTCCAGATAGTTCGCCGGGTTGACTTTCTGCCCTTTATAGACGACCTCGTAGTGGAGGTGCGGGCCGCTTGACCGTCCGGACTTACCGCTCTCGGCGATGCAATCCCCCCTCTTGACCTTCATGCCCTCGATCACCTTGACGGAATTGAGATGAGCATAAATCGTCTTGTAGCCGAATCCATGATCGATCGTGATGGAGTTGCCGTAGCCGAAGAACTCGAACTTCACGGCTTCCACAACCCCGTCACCCGTAGCATAGACCGGATTGCCGATCTTCATCGCGAAATCAAGTCCTGTGTGCATCCTGACGCCCCCTGTGAACGGGTCCGACCTGTAACCGAACTGGCTGGAAAGCCTGTACTTGGACGGATCAGGGACAATCGGAGGGATCGCCGGAATGCATGAGGCCATGTCTCCGGCCGTCTTTGAGACAGCGGCCACCTCATCAAACGACTTGCTCTGGACGTAGGTTCTTCTGGTCAGCCTGTCAATCCTAAGGGCCGTGTTCTTCAGCCTGTCATCCGGTTCAAGACCGTTCAGGAACGAGTACCGGTCCACACCTCCTATTCCCGCGTCACGGACCCCGGCGGGAATCTCATTCATTCCGAATATGGATCTGTAGATGTCATCATCCCTCACCTTCAAAGCCTCCAGAGCCTCCTCGTAACGGTCCAGTTTGGTGTTCATGAGATCGACCTTGGCGTCCCAACGGGCATGCTCCGCTTTCAGAAACGCCGTCTTAGGCAGATCATAGCCAAGGACCGAAGTGAACAGCCAGAGATAGAGGACCGCCATCGCCACACTGCCGGCGAACAGCAGCAACCCCTTGAAGACTTTCGACTTCAAGGACACCTCCTTTATCTCATATAACAAGGTCTCCGGATTGAGAATATACTTTCCCATAACTTACAAATATACCCTTTTTTGCGATATATCCCGAAAAATGTTATAATTTTGCCAATTCCGTGCCTTTTTGAAAGAAAATTCCGGGAGGAAACGGGAATATATTCACGAATTAATTGATTTTTAGATATGTACACCGCTAAAGAGATTCGACAGCAATTTTTGGACTTCTTCGCATCCAAGGGACACACGATTGTGCCGTCCGCCCCGATGGTGATCAAGAACGACCCGACGTTGATGTTCACGAACGCCGGAATGAACCAGTTCAAGGACATATTCCTCGGCAACTCAGTGCCTAAGATGAAAAGGGCGACCGATTCGCAGAAATGTCTGAGAGTCAGCGGAAAGCACAATGACCTTGAGGCCGTGGGGCATGACGGAAGGCATCACACGATGTTCGAGATGCTGGGCAACTGGAGCTTCGGGGACTATTTCAAGGCCGAGGCTATCAGCTGGGCCTGGGAACTGCTGACCGAGGTCTATAAGATCGACAAGTCGAAGCTCTACGCGACTGTGTTCGAGGGCTCCGCGGAAGACGGGACCGCTCTTGACGAGGAGGCAAGGCAGGCGTGGATGAAGCTGATGCCTGCGGACCACATCATCCTTGGCAACAAGCACGACAACTTCTGGGAGATGGGTGACACGGGTCCTTGCGGACCTTGCAGCGAGATCCACATCGACCTGCGTCCGGACGAGGAGATCGCCAAGATTCCTGGAAAGGATCTCGTGAACACCGACAACGACCAGGTCATCGAGATCTGGAACCTCGTGTTCATGCAGTACAACCGCAAGGCTGACGGATCCCTTGAACCGCTCCCGGCCAAGAATATCGACACAGGAATGGGCTTCGAGAGGCTCTGTATGGTGCTTCAGGGCAAGACCAGCAACTACGACACTGATGTGTTCTCCGGAATGATCCATAAGATCGAGGAACTTTCCGGCCACAGATACCACGAGAGCGAGAAGACGGAGGTGGCTATGAGAGTCATCGCCGACCACATCAGGGCCATCGCTTTCTCCATCGCCGACGGCCAGCTGCCGTCCAATGTCAAGGCCGGCTATGTGATCCGAAGGATCCTGCGCCGCGCCGTGCGCTACGGCTACACGTTCCTCGGATTCGACGAGCCGTTCCTCTGCTCGCTGGTTCCTCAGCTTGTGGCGGATATGGGAGAGGCCTATCCTGAGATCGCCAAACAGCAGAAGCTGATCGAGAGCGTGATCCGTGAGGAGGAGATGTCCTTCCTGAGGACTCTCGACCGCGGAATCAGACTTATGGACGACTACATCGCCAAGAACGCCGCCACGAAGACAATCCCTGGAGAGGACGCTTTCATCCTCTACGACACCTACGGATTCCCGATCGACCTGACCGAGCTGATCGCCTCGGAGAAAGGCTACACGGTTGATATGGAGGGATTCGGCAAGGAGCTCCAGAAGCAGAAGGACAGGGCGCGCAACGCCACGGCCAACGAGTTCGGGGACTGGACTATCTACAACGACGGTGAGGAAGAGGCATTCCTCGGCTACGACAACTTCGAGCTTGATGGCGTGAAGCTTCTCAAGCAGCGCACCGTGAAGCAGAAGAACAAGACTATGTTCCAGCTGGTCTTCGACCGCACACCGTTCTACGCAGAGATGGGCGGACAGGTCGGCGACACCGGAGTCATCGTCTCAGAGAGCGGCGAGGAAGTCAAGATCCTCAACACAATCAAAGAGAACAACCTTACGATCCACATCGCCGAGAGGATTCCGGCGGACTGCGAGGAAACCTTCACCCTGAAGGTTGACGTGGAGCGCAGACTTAAGATCACAGCCAACCACACGGCGACCCACCTTCTGGATTTCGCTCTTCGTGAAGCGCTCGGCACACACATCGAGCAGAAGGGATCGTTCGTCGGCCCGGACTATTTCCGTTTCGACTTCTCACACTTCGCCAAGGTTACCGACGAGGAACTCAGGCAAGTTGAGCACAGGGTCAACCAGCTCATCCGCGCGGACTACCCTCTGGAGGAAAAGAGGGACGCAACGATGGACGAGGCCAAGGCGATGGGAGCCATCGCTCTCTTCGGCGAGAAATACGGTGACAAGGTGCGTGTCATCAAGTTCGGTGACTCCATCGAGCTCTGCGGCGGAACCCACGCCAAATCAACCGGCAGAATCGGTTTCTTCAAGATCGTCTCAGAATCCGCCATCGCCGCCGGCGTGCGCAGGATCGAGGCCGTGACCGGAGAGGCCGCGGAGAACATCCTCGACACCCTCACCGACACCCTCAAGGGCATCCGCACGATGTTCAACAATGCTCCTGACGTGGCCGCCGCCGTGGCCAAGCTCATAAGCGAAAACTCAGACGCGAAGAAGAAGATCGAGGAATATGCCAAAGAGAAGGCCGCCTCGTTCGCCAAAGTGATTTCCGAGAACGCAGAAGAGATCAATGGAATAAAAGTTGTTAAGTTCAGCAGGGATGTCGATCCGGCAATGTTCAGGGAAGCGGCCTCGATTCTCCAGAAGGAGGTGGAGAATTTCGCCCTTGCCGCGGCATTCAGCCACGACGGCAAACCACAACTTGCCCTGATGTACTCCAACGACCTTGTGGCTGCGGGTCACAACGCCGCGAAGGACATCCGTGAGGCAGCCAAGTTCATCCAGGGCGGTGGCGGCGGACAGCCTGTTCTCGCCACGGCGGGAGGAAGGAATATCGACGGACTCCAGGCCGCGCTGGACAAGATGGTGGAGATCATCACGGCATAGACACGGGCATATTCATTGGTATATTCATAAAACAAAGCTTCGGGGATGAAGAAGATTGACAGATTCATACTGACCTCATTCATAGGACCATTCTTTATGATCCTGCTTGTGGTCATCTTCATCCTTATGATGCAGTTCCTGTGGGTTTACATCGACGAGCTGGTCGGTAAGGGTCTGAGCCTCGGCATCGTGGCGGAGTTCCTCTTCTGGGGAAGCTGCACCGTGCTGCCGCTGGCGCTGCCGCTGGCCACACTGCTCGCCTCGATGATGACCATCGGGAATATGGGCGAGAACAACGAGCTCATCGCCCTGAAAGCGGCCGGAGTGTCGGTTCTCAGGGTGATGCTGCCGATTCTCATCGCCTCGTTCTTCATCAGCATCGGCACTTTCTTCGTCATCAACAACCTTGTACCGGTCTCCTACAACGAGATCTTCACGCTGAGGGATGACATCGGCAAGACCAAGGAAGAGATCAAGATCCCTTCCGGAACATTCTACGATGGAGTCGAGGGATATGTCCTCCGGGTCGGAAGCCGCAACGACAAGACTGGGATGATGAACGATGTGATGCTCTACGACCATCACGGGAAGGGCAACACACGTCTTACGTTGGCCGATTCGGCGATAATGAAGATGTCCAAGGACAAGTCCTACCTGACATTCCGGATGTACAACGGCACCAACTATCAGGAGACCAACGAGAAGAACTACCGAGACACCTCCCTGCAACTGCAAAAGATAGACTTCAGCAGACAGGAGATGGTCATAGCGCTTCAGAACTATGCGTTCCAGAAGTCGGACAGCGCAAGGTACGGGGATCAGGTCAAGGCTCTGCCGCTGGAGAAACTCAGGACGCAGAGGGACTCGCTCATGGCTATGAGGGACAGCGCGAAAGCGCAACAGATCTTCAGCACGGCGGCTTCCTACATCTTCACACAGAACAAGCAGCTTGACACATCATCGTGCGGAATCACCAGGAATTTCAGCGACCCGGAGTTCCTGAGTTTCAAAGACGAAAAGGCGACGGCACAGGCGCTTGAGAAAGCGGCGGACAACGCCAGGCAGCTCAGGTCAAATCTGGAAAGCTATGAATTCGGTGCGTTTGACTACACAGTCCGTCTGCGTTGGACAGCCCTTGAATTCCAGAGACGCTATGGTCAGGCTCTGGCATGCTTCATCATGTTCTTCATCGGAGCCCCTCTCGGAGCGTTGATAAGAAAAGGAGGAATCGGAGTCTCCGCGATCGTCTCGCTACTGTTCTTCGTCCTCTACTGGATCGTGGACATCACCGGAGTCAAGCTGGCGAGGGACGGAAGCATCAGCACGGCCACGGGAGCCTTCGCGTCCGCGTTGATCCTGTTGCCTATCGGGTTGTTCCTGACATGGAAAGCCATCCACGACACGGACATCTCAAACATGGACAGCATAAAGAATTGGTGGAGAAAAGCTAAGAGTATGTTGGCAGGAATATTCAAGAAGACGAGAATCGTCTATATGGGCACACCGGATTTCGCGGTGGCGCCACTTCAGGCACTCCTGGAGCGGAAATACAATATTGTAGGTGTGGTCACAGTGGCTGACAAGCCGAGTGGCCGGGGACAGAAAGTCAACGAAAGCGCGGTCAAGAAGTTCGCTGTCGAGCACGGTATTCCGGTTCTGCAGCCTGTGAAACTGAAGGATCCGGAGTTCCTGAAGCAGCTCAAGGCCATGAAGGCCGATCTCTTCATCGTGGTGGCTTTCAGGATGTTGCCGGAAGAGGTATGGGGAATGCCTAAGCTTGGCACGTTCAATCTGCACGCGGCGCTTCTGCCACAGTACCGTGGAGCGGCTCCTATCAACTGGGCCGTGATCAACGGAGAGACCAGAACCGGCGCGACGACGTTCATGATCGACAAGGACATTGACACGGGAGGGATCATCCTGCGTCAGGGTATCAATATTTCAGACACCGACACCGCCGGGGATGTGCACGACAAACTGATGGAGATCGGCGCGGAATTGGTTGTACAGACGACTCAGGGCATAATCGAGCGCAATGTGGACACGCGTGTCCAGAGAAGTTTCATACAGGGTTCCGAGGTATTGAAGCCGGCACCGAAGCTTTCGCGCGAGTTGTGTCACATTGACTGGAACGATTCCACCAAACAGATCTACAATCTCATACGTGGTTTGAGTCCTTATCCGGCAGCGTTCACCGAACTCGTCAAGGAAGGTAGCGCTCCGGCCCAGTTGAAGATCTTCACGGCCGAAAAGGTCGATGAGCCTGTCGAAGGAACCATTCCGGGCCGAATCCTCACCGACGGCAAGACCTACCTCCACATCACCACCGCCGACGGAGCCATCTCCCTGAAGGACGTGCAGATAGCCGGCAAGAAGCGGATGGACATCAAGGCCTTCCTCGCCGGATTCCGCGAGCCGGAACTCTACACCACTACCGCCGGCACCTCCAAGGCCGAAATCGCCAAAACAAAGGCATAATGGAAGCGGTCATCCTCGAATGCGGCGACTTTCCTAAAAAGGGATATCCCCGCGAGCTTCTCCGCCGGGCGGATGTGATAATCTGCTGCGACAGGGCGTTGGACACGTTTCTCCGGCACCGGGACAAGATATTCAAAGACCTCAGGGATCCGGATGCCATCATCGGGGATATGGATTCCATCTCGCCGAAGCATCTCAAGGAATATTCCCGCATCGCCATAAGAGAAGAAGAGCAGGAGACAAACGACCAGACCAAGGCGTTCCGCTACCTGCTGGAGCATTGGCCGGAAGTCAAGACCGTGCACATTCTCGGTGCTACAGGCAAGCGTGAGGCCCACACCCTCGGCAACCTTGGACAGATTATGGAATATGCCCGGCTTTACGGAGCCAGCGGTAATCCTGATGAAGACAGAATATATGTCGATGCGGTGTCCGACTATTCAACGGCTTTCGCATTGACGGACTCCTGCGAGCTTTTCGTCGGCGAAGGCAGGGCCGTGTCCATATTCAGCCCTGATAATTCTTTGAATATCAAGTCCGAGGGATTGGTATGGCAGACCAGTGGAGTGGTTTTCGACAACTGGTGGCAGGCAACCCTCAACCGGGCTTCGGCCGATGTTGTCAAGCTGACGTTCTCGCACAAGTCAATGGCGTTGGTGATTCTGGATTAATATCATTTCAGAATTTTTCTTTATCTTTACGTAACATTTTGGCTTACAAACACTATGCTCCGAAAAATTAGAATCACTCTGGCAGCGATCTGCTTCGTTGCAGTCACGCTGCTGTTTCTGGACTTCACCGGAACACTTCATCTTTGGTTCGGATGGCTCGCCAAAATCCAGTTCCTGCCGGCTGTTCTGGCCCTCAACTTCGTTGTCATCGCCATTCTGCTGGTACTGACACTGCTTTTCGGCAGAATCTACTGCTCGGTGATATGCCCGTTGGGTATATTCCAGGACTGCGTGTCCAACCTCAGTTCCAGGAGAAAAGGCAAGAAGGCAAGGTTCTCATATTCAAAGGAAATCAAATGGTTGCGCTACGGGGTGTTGGTGCTGTTCGTGATCGCGCTGGTCGCCGGGCTCAATGCTCTTGTAGCGCTTCTGGCTCCATACAGCGCTTACGGTAGAATGGTGCAGAGTCTGCTCGCGCCGGTTTGGCAGTGGGGCAACAACCTGCTCGCCTGGATCGCCGAGAGGCAGGACAGCTATGCATTTGTGACCAAGGAGGTTTGGCTGAAGAGTCTGCCGACCTTGATCGTGGCGGCGGTGACGTTCATCGTCGTGGTGGTCCTCGCCTGGAGAAACGGCAGAACCTATTGCAACACAATCTGTCCGGTGGGAACCACGCTGAGTTTCTTCTCAAGGTTCGCGATGTTCCGTCCGGTGATCGACAAGTCAAAATGCAAGAGCTGCCACGCCTGCGAGAGAAAGTGCAAGTCCGCGTGCATCGATATTGACAACCACCGGATTGACTACAGCCGGTGTGTGGACTGCTTTGACTGCATCGACTCGTGCCGGCTCGGAGCGCTCAAGTACAGGTTCGCATGGGGAGGAGGGGTTGGTTCGGGCTCCACGGGAGCAAAAACGCCACAAAACGCGCCTGTCGGGAGTAAAATGACCTCCGACGAGAGCAAAAACGGCCAAAATCGCTCCTCAGCAGCTCCGACTCCGGTCGCAGAGCCTGTGGTTCGACAGGGCTCACCAACCGCCGAAGTAACCGACAACGGCAAAGGTGTCTCAACAATTGATGCGACATCTCCGGTCGCTGAGCCTGTCGAAGCGACCGACAAAGGAAGAAGAGCCTTCTTGGTAGGCGGTGCCGCTGTCATCGGAGGATCACTCTTGCCTTCCATTCCGATGAGGGCCGAAGAAGAGGAGATCAAAGACAAGAAGCGAGATGGAGGATTCGCCGAGGTGCTTCCAAAGAAAGCCCCGAACAGGAAAACGCCTATCACGCCATTCGGTTCCGAGAGCGTGGAGAAGTTCTATAAGCACTGTACGGCCTGCCAGCTCTGCGTGACCGTCTGCCCGAACAATGTTCTCAGACCGTCCTCCAGACTTGAGCACCTGATGCAGCCGGAGATGTCTTTCGAGAAGGGCTACTGCCGTCCGGAATGCGTGAAATGCTCCGAGGTCTGCCCTGCTGGAGCCATCCTGAAGATCACTCCTGAGGAGAAAACCGAATGGAAGGTCGGCACTGCCGGCGTGGACTATGACCTCTGTGTCGTGAACCGTGACGGGGTCAGCTGCGGAAACTGTGCCCACCACTGCCCTGTAGGAGCCATCAGGATGGTCAGGAAGAATCCGGATGACGAGAAGAGTCCAAGAATCCCATCAGTCAACGAGGAGAAGTGCATCGGCTGCGGAGCGTGCGAGAATCTCTGCCCGTCCCGCCCGATAAGCGCCATCACCGTCAATGGGTACAGTGTTCATCATAATGTGTAACCGGTCTTTGAGACAAGCCTTCTGAAGGGACATATTCAGAAAAAGCGGTCTCAACAAATTCCATGAATATGAAAGAGAATATTAACAGAAGAGAATTTCTCAAAAGGGCCGGTGCAGGGACAGCGGCCGTGGGAGCCGTTGCTCTTGCCGGAGCGTGCGCCCCTAAAAAGACAGCCGAGGCCATCCTTGACGATGGTCCCAGTGAAGATGTGCTGGAGAACGGCAAGATGGAGATGCGCGAGAATCCGGGCAACGGGGACATGGTTTCCCTGCTGGGTTACGGATGTATGCGCTTCACGATGAAGAAAGACGAGAACGGTAAGGACATTGTGGATCAAGAGAATGCCAACAAACTGATTGACTATGCCTTGGCTTACGGAGTCAACTACTACGACACATCCCCGGTCTATCTCCAGGGACTTTCCGAGGAGGCTGTAGGCAATGCACTCAGCAGACATCCAAGGAACTCCTACTACATCGCCACGAAGCTGTCCAACTTCAGTGATCATTCCAAAGCGGCATCCCTGAAACTGTACAACGACTCGTTCAGGTACCTCCAGACAGACTATCTGGACTACTACCTGCTTCACTCTCTCGGCCGTGGAGGCCTGGAGGCTTTCGATGACAGGTTCGTGAACAACGGAATGATGGATCTGCTTCAGGCAGACCGAGAGAAAGGCAAGATACGTCAACTCGGACTTTCATTCCACGGAAACCAACAGCAGTTCGACGAGCTACTGAAACTGCACGACAAGTACCACTGGGATTTCGTGCAGATCCAGATGAACTATTTCGACTGGAAACACGCTGACGGCCAGCGCAATGTCAACGCCGAGTACCTGTACGACGAGCTGGACAAGAGGGAGATTCCGATCGTGATTATGGAGCCTCTCCAAGGTGGCCGTCTGGCCAATCCGGCGGAAAGTGTCGTGAACAGGCTCAAGGAGCGTGATCCGAAAGCCTCACTCGCTTCATGGGCGTTCAGGTTTGTGGGCTCGTACCCGAGAATCCTGACGGTGCTGAGCGGAATGGTCTATCAGGAGCATCTTGAGGACAACCTGCGCACTTTCAAGGACTTCAAGTACCTGACAGATGATGAGAAGGAGTTCCTCGGCACCGAGATCGCCGGCATAATGGCCAGCTTCCCGACCATCAACTGCAACGACTGCAAGTACTGTATGCCTTGCCCTTACGGAGTCGATATTCCGGGAATATTCAAGCACTACAACGAATGTGTCAACGAGGGGGAGATCGCACAGAGTACCGAGCAGGAGAACTACCGCAAGCTGCGCCGGGCTTATCTCGTGAGCTACGACCGAGCCATCCCGTCCGTCCGTCAGGCCAGCCACTGCATCGGCTGCAAACAATGCATTGAGCACTGTCCTCAAAGCATCTCCATTCCTCGTGAGCTCCGCCGCATCGAGGCCTACGTCGAGAAGTTGAAAAGGAACACATTGTAATTCGTGAGGCTTGCCAGGCCATAGATCCAACGACCGAGTCGTTTCACAAGAGGAAGAATGAAAGGTGGGACATCACTTCCTCATTCACAAGGGGTTACGGATTCGTTCCGGGCGGTTTAGGAGGGCAGCATTCCAAAACTTGCTCATCTACAGAATATTGCGAAATACAGACTGTAACTTCGACAGACTGTGATTGAAAATTATTCGTCACAGACGCTGAATATTCAAAGGTTTTGATTATCTTTGCAGTCCGCAACTAAAAATGCGGACCATTGGAGAGATGCTCGAGTGGCTGAAGAGGCACGCCTGGAAAGCGTGTGGCCTCCTAAAGGGGCTCGCGAGTTCGAATCTCGCTCTCTCCGCGAATTTAACGGCTTTGCAGATTGTTCCGCAAAGCCGTTTTTGTATTATGTTTATGTCCAGTCACTTCGACAGGCTCAGTGACTGACTTACATTAATCGGTTCGATTATCCCAATACGCCTAACAAAAAAAGGGAACCCGCATACTGCGGATCCCCATACCAATTATAAATGAAATCGATTCTTTGATTGATTGTTACTCGACTTTGATTGCAACCTCTCCGGTCTTGCCGTCCTTGTCGGTCACGGTAAGTGTGGTGGTTCCGGCCTTGACACCCTTCACGGTGATGGCAGCCTCTTTCACGATGGCGGTAGCGACAGCCGCATCCGTAACCTTCACTGTGTATGGAGCGGTACCTGACTTGACTGTGACAACCTCTTCCTTCTCAACTCCGACAGTAACCTCGGCCTTGTCAAACTCCAGCTTCTCTGCCGCAGCCTTTACCGTTACGGTAAACGAACCCGTCGTCTGATTTTTGTCTACTACAGAGATCGTGGCTGTTCCCCCTGCCACTCCTGTAACAGTGATCTTTTCTTTCTCCACCTTCACTGTGGCTATCTTCTCATCGCTTGACTTTACCGTGAAAGGCTGTGTGCCGTTCTTCACGGTAACCTCAACGGTCTTACCAACCTCAACCTCAGCCTTCGTCACACTGAATGTAAGAGGATCCGGAGTTTTGTTTTCGTTCTTGTTGCAAGAGACGAATGCGAATGAGCAGAGGCAGAGGGCTGCCGTCACAACTGTACTGAAAAAACTTTTCATTAGTTTAAATCTTTAATTGTTAATAATAGTTTAAGTACCGTAAGACCGTTCCCGGTCCGACGCATTACTAAATCATCTCCGCCGGAAACCTTGCATAAAGTTTTCAAAAAATTCACCAGAAGCCGAGACCCTTAAACACGCCGTGGCGGATAAATCATTATAAATGAATATATTGAATAGGTCATCCAGTCCTTGTTTTAGCAGGAGAACAATATAGCAACAGACGAATAATCAGGATATTAGCCGCCACGCAAATATTAACATATACCCGAGAACAGAACATAGACACTAGCGAGTGGGTTGGCTTTCGATCTGGATGTCCGTGCCGAGGGCAGAATTGATGAGGTTCAGGATTTCCTGGAGGGAGGACGTGGAGAACTCTCCGCTCAGGCGGCGGGATTCACCGGACGAATGGCCGGCATCAAAAGCGACGAGCGTGACATCGTAATATTCAGAGAGCTCGGAGAGAACTTCTGGCAGCGGGGTGTTGTCGTAGATAAACTCGCCGGTGGCCCATGCGGCAGGGTTAGGGTGTTTCGGAGTGATTTCAACTGGCTTTGACGCAGCCGGATCCAAAACCGCGGACTGTCCCTTGGTCAGGATCAGGGCTTCTTCGCCAGACCTTATGGCAGAGAAGAGGACCTTGCCCGAGACAACGCTCACGCTGATGGGATCCCGAGAGTCAACCTGAAAGCGGGTGCCGAGGACTTTGACGAAACCGGATCCGGCATCAACACGGAAAGGGGCGCGGTCATCGTGACGGACGTTGAAATAAACCTTGCCTGTCATCTGGACCAGACGCTTGTCCTTGTGCTTCTGGAGACGAAGGGTGGATCCAGGGGCAAGGGTAACGGACGAGGAATCCGGAAGAGTGAAGGTCTGGGCAATGTCGTAGGCGGCATAGCCGGTCCATGAGGTTAGCCATGAAAGATAAAGGAATATGCCGACAGCGGCCACTGCCGCGACTCCGGCGATGCGTTTCAACATCACAGTGCGCTTCGACAGGCTCAGCGACCGACGCAAGGAGTCGTTCTGCGACCGTGCCAAGGCTTTCTTCGGGTCAAAGCGGTTCTCTTCGTAGGACTTGGCCACGAAGTCTATCATTCTGTCTTCCTTGGTTTTCATGACAATTATCTTTTATGCAGTCGCTTCGACAGGTTCAGCGACCGAGTTGTACACATTTGGTTGGTGAGCTTGCCGAACCATTCCTTTGCCGGAGACGCATTTGAAGGAATATGTCATCGTGCCTCTCTGGATGCTGTCCGTGGCATAGTCATAAACCGCTGTCTCAGCCTTGAATATCAGTCGGTCAGATCCTTCAAAAGAATACTCCATATCCTTTATGCAATAGACTCTCTCCTCCTTTCCGGAGAACTCATCATACTCAACTGGGGAAGCGACAGGAGTGACGGTATAGTTCCCATCCTTATCTAGCTCAATCTTTCCTCCCACCTTAAAAAAATTCCAATTGATGATCTGCCAGGATCTTCCAGGATAGTACTCTATGTCAGCCACAACACATCCAACCCAATCAATTCTGGCCATATAGCGTTCATTGCCATCCATATCGACAGACAAGCGAGTATAGATATCCCCAGGCCTGACCGCAGTGATTTCCTTGGCAAAGTCCGAATCGGCGACTCCGTCTCCATCAAGATCCACCGCACCGAGACTCCAGTCGATGGATTCAAGAACATATTCCCCGACAAGGCGGTCCATCGTGGCGGTGGCGGCGTCGGTCATCCAATAATCAATCTTCTCCTGGCAGGAGCATAAAGTCAAAAGACCTACGAGGGCATATTCAATTCTTTTCATATCAGTCGATTTTATAGTCAGAAGATGTCATCACCGAGACAAGGCCGATGCCGTCGCCGATCACATTGGTAGGATAAGGTTTATCGACAAAAAACAGCCAATCAGCAAGGTCTGAATCATCGAACCAAGCGGTGTTGATGTAATTATAGGTCTCCCTGTCCAAAGCCAGCAGCCGCACCGTCACATCGGAAAGCGACTTGCCGGTCAAAGAAATTTTGAATATATGCGATCCACCCTCGAAACCTTTATCCGTGAATATGTTGTACTTATTGGAGAAATAGCTGTCTGAGGCCATATCATTGTTGCCGACGCTGGTGTTTATTCCGGAATTAAGGAGTGGCTCACTTGAATTGTCAATCTCCAACTGCTTTCTGTAGTTTTCCCCGAAATACCAGACCTGAAGCATATAATAGTTCTTCTCGTCCGGCTTGTCCTTCACGTGCACACCCATCCCTAAAGTCTTGAAATAGCCTCCGCTGGAAGATTTCCTGTTCAGATGAGTCGTGTCCACTCCGGCAAGGACAGGGGCCTCCAAGACCACGGTCGTTGCCTCCGCTCTCATTTCATCCGACTCCACGACAATCCTCACCTCATCCCCGGCCTTGAAATCAGCACGGAATCTGAACATATTATGGTAAATGGTACGATCCGACTTCTCCGGCTTGTCAACCGTAGCGGCGAGCGTCCCGTTGATCCAGCATTCAAGGCTCCCGGACTCCAACGGCAGGGTTTTCTCGTGCGTGCTGATACCGGCATAGACAGTGTGCGTTGTGTCGCCGGTAGCCATCAAAGCGTTGACTACAAGCATCTTCTCCGGACCAGGAAGTTCCACTGGAATATATTTCTCACAAGAAAAAAAAGCCAGAGAGGAGACTATTGACAGTATGAATATCTTCGTTCGCATATTCATTAGAATTTAAAGGTATAACTGAACGACGGCAGGAAAGTGAGGAATGAGCGTTTGGAGATGGCCGGCTTCCACTCCCCTTCTTTCTCGAAGGCATCATAGACGCACCAGGAAGGGTTCTGGGCGCAGTAGAGGTTGTATATTCCGAAATTCCATATCCGCTCGCCGTGACGGCGCTTCTTGTGGAAGTTCACGCTGACATCCAGATGGTGCGTCGGAGGCAGGCGGTAATTGTTGCGCCCGCTGACATAGTCGATCGAAATGTCTTTACCCGACGGTGTGATGAGGGCCGTGCTTCTGGTCGGGATGGTCATACAGTTTCCGCTCATAAACGTCCAGGCCACGGTGAGGTCGATGCGGGAGCTGAATTTGTGGCTCACACTGGCGTTGATGACGTGCCGCCTGTCGAACTGAGCAGGGAACCACTTGCCATCGTTGATGCTGCCGTCCCGGAATATTCTTTCAGCCTTCGAGAGGGTGTAGGCGAAGGTTCCGGTGGTCTTTCCGACAACTTTGCTGGCGTAAAGTTCCAGACCGTAGGAGCGTCCCTCGCCCATCACCACATTGTCTTCCCAGTTGACGGAAGATGAAAGAGCAAGACGGCCATCCTTATATTCAAGGACATTGCCGGTCTTTTTGTAATAGCCTTCGAGGGAGAATTCCCAGCCTTTCAGGCCAGCGAAGCACGCGCCGGCGGAGACGATGTCCGAAGTCACGGGGCGGATTTCCTCGGTTATCGGAACCCAAAGATCGGTCGGAATGTCCAGAGTCCCCGAAGTCAACTGATGGACGTACTGCGACATCCTTGAATATGCCGCCTTGGCCGACCAGTCATCAGTGATGTCGAATTTGGCGGAGATTCTCGGCTCCGGGCAGAAATAGAAACGCCCTCTCACATTGAACAGGCTGAGGTGCAGGCCTGGGTTCACAGTCAAGCGGTTGCCAATGGAGATGTCGTCCTCGACGTAGAGTGACATCTCGTTACCGTTCACACGTCGGCTGGCAGCGTCGCTGTAGGTGGTGTCGGCGAAGACACGGCTGCCGTTCAATTCCTTAATCTGGGATTTCGTGATTTCAGGACGATAGCCGTGACGGACATATTCTCCGCCGAACTTGATCAAATGGTTGGTTGAAGGAGTGTAATCGAAATCTGCTTTTAAGCCTGCGTCAAGGATTCCGGAAGTGTAGCCGGCATCGCTCCGGAAGGATGTCTCGCCAACCTCGGATGTCTCGGAATTTCTGGTGACGGAATGCATCCTCATCCTATAAAGGTTGCCGTAGGCCGTGAAATCAGCGAAAAGCTTGTTACTGAATATGTAGGTCCACCTTGCGGACAGGACATTGTTGCCCCAACTCAGGTTAAGATTGGACTCATCCTCGGTCAGCATTGTATAAGGCTCGTAATCAGAACCATAGAACCGCTTGCTGGACTTGGAGGTTTTCTCGTAACGGAAATAGTCCCGTCCGCTGTAGAGACCGATCCAACCTCGGCTCCGATCGGAGAACTTGTGGGAGACCTTCGCGTTGATGTCGTAGAAGGCATAGTTCAGCGGGCTGCCGGCCCATTTGATGACACGGTCGAAAAGGAAAGTGTGCATTCCTCTGGCACTCAGCGAGAACGTCGTGTTTTCGTTCTTCAGCGGGCCTTCCAGATGGAATTTCTCGGCGAGGAATCCGGCGGTGACACTTCCTGAGAGTTTCTTCGAGTTGCCGTCATTTGTCCTCACGTCCACCACGCTGGAGACCCTGCCTCCGTACCGTGCCGGGAACGAGCCTTTATAGACCGTGACCTTCTTGACAGCCTCCGGAGTGAACACGGACAGCAGGCCGAAAAGGTGGCTGACATTATAGATGGCCGTGCCATCCAGCAGCATCAAGTTCTCGTCAACGCCGCCTCCACGGACGTATATTCCTGAGAGTCCTTCGTTTCCGCCTTGCACGCCCGGCATCATCTGGAGGGTTTTCAGCACATCGGTCTCGCCGAGGACGACCGGAGTGTTGGCGATCAACTCGTTCGGCACCTCGATCGCCCCCATATAGGTGGAGCGGATTCCAGCGTCCTTGCGGGCGGTTATCCGGGCGCTCTTGATTTCCGCGGACGGGGCCAGAGCCACATTGAGAGTGAGGTTCTTTTTCAGGTTGATTCTCTTTGTCTTGGCGGCGCATCCTATGTATGAATATGTCAGTTCGACCTCGCCCTCCGGGAGAGTCAGTGAATAGAAACCGAAGTTGTTGGTGGAGGTGCCGGTCTTTCCGGTCGCTGAGTTTGTCGAAGCGACTGAGCTTGCGGTCACTTCGGCAGGCTCAGAGACCACAACCCCGGCCCCGATCAGTGTCTCCCCCGTCGCCTCGTCCGTGACATACCCACAGACCGTATAACGCTTCTTAACCGGAACGTCACGTGTCAGAACCACATAGCCGCCACGAATCTCCCACTTGATGCCCGTGCCCTCCAGAAGCCTGCCCAAAGCCTTCTCCAGTGTCAGTCCCTCGACGGAAGTTCCCTCATAGTTCTTATCAAGAAGTTTTCCGAGTTCCGAATCGTAAACAAACCGCACCCCTAACCGCTCCTTGAGCCTGTCCAAGTTCATTGAGACCGTCTCCTTATCTTGCGAAAGACAGTCCAACGAGACTTGCGGCAAAGCAAGAATCACCAGCAAAACACCTTTGATAAGACTTTTCATCATCACACGGTTTATATATTCACTAAACTTAGTCGTTAGAATCATCTTTAGCTCGCGTTAACGCCCAATACTTTATGGCATCACATACGATGCTCCGTACTTCCCTTGATTCACTAGGTTATACAATCCTTCACGCCCCCGCTTAACATATATGGACACGGTATAAGTATGCTCGTCAGGAGAATCCGCCACCATTATGGAAGCCTTCTCACCACTGAAGAAAGGCCCATATTCCTTCTCAAAAAATTGCTTGCAATAACAAGTAGTGCTGTTGCCCTGAACTTTATACACTGCCGGCACAGCGACTATGATAGGATGTTCCTCCACCGCAACCGCCTCGGACACAGCCTCAGCCTCATACCTCACATAATATTCACCTTCATCGTCAGTACCATACCCTCTACAAGATGAAAGCACCAGGAAAACGAGAATTGGCAAAAATTGAAAAAAATGACGCATATCAATAACTATTTCAAAGGAACAATTATAAAATTAATTTTACCAGTACTATAATAATTAAGTTCATACTTATCTGTCGTTTCAGATTTGATAATATAATCATTATAGTACACAACGATATCGCCTAATTTATCAGAACCTTTCTTCACAGTGTATTTATGTGTCACGGTGCTAGTTGGCGCATTAAAATCGAAATTAAGTTCATATTTACCTCCAATTTTAGCACCGAAAGAAATACTATTCTGCTTTGTTAACGATTCATTCAACTCAACTTCATCTGTAATTTCTGCATCAAGTTCATATACATATACTGACAATGCAGTAGACTCCTTGGAAAGATTCCAGTAATCAAGTTTTAGAACATCTGGAAGATAATACCATTTCGGAACCAAGTCTGATTTCGTTGGCAAATAAACATATTCTTTAGGAGAAAACGTACTTTTATGATAAAAATGACACTTAATTGAAGAAACATCAAACAAATCTTTAGGCTTAACGCTAAGTGCATTGTCGCATAGCACAATTGATTGATTATTTTGGTCAAGGGTGGTTACGTGAAATTTTATTTCAAGGTTTCCCTCACTCCAAATTTCTTCCAATAGATCCTCATCACTGAAATCTGAACGTTTCTTTTTCGCCTTATGAAGATGAGGGTCCTTCTCATCTTCTTCAATACAATTTGTATCAATAAGTTTAATGGCAACTATGCTCTCTCTGATTTTTGGGTTTATTAATCCCTTATTCTCGTTTTTCTTAGCATTGAAATATACGAGATTTCTTTGAGATTCATATTCATCATCACCATATTCTTTCCAAGCGGCAATTGATTCTGGACTAATTTTAGCAAAATCTGATTTTGACACATAATTTGAACCTGGATTTACCGCAAAATAGCGTCTATACTCCTGCGCCGTCACCCTCGTACTTATAGAATTATCAAAGGCATCATCAACAAATGAATACTCAAGACTCTCTGCTCTTGTAGCAGGTTGAGTTAAGGTCATCCGTTCATTATCCTTAATAATCATAATAGGGAAATTTGGAATTTCACCTTCGTTTAATGTTCCAAAATATGCTCCGTTAGAAAATAGCCTATGCTTACTATTATTGTCAGCAATTCCAACAAACACATCATCATTTGAGGTATCCCAATCATTAACACTAAATGCACCTAACCATTCCCAATCTGGCACATATATTGTCAAAAAAGGATTATCATTCTCTATTTTTAACAGAGATTTCTCATCCACATAATCCAGCAAACAATCTCTAAATGTCTTTTCTCCACAAACGATTTTATCTCTAACGAAAGGATAGAACACATCGTAATCTTTATCATATTGGCGTAATGCTTCCTTTTTGAGAAAACACCTAAGTTCCTCACTATTGGAGGTTACTGCAGAAAGCAGTTCCGCAAACTGTTCTTTTGTAGATAGTTCAGTTGAGCAACTATTTGCTAATTGGTATTCTTCCTTGGTACAAGAAGGTATAGTACACAGGATAGAAAAGATTACCACAATCGGTAATGTAAATAACATCGTTTTTTTCATAATGTTACAATTTTAAAACTTATCTACTGCCCGAATCCTATTAGGGTAGTTTCACAAGTAAGACGCAGCGATTCTAAAAAGTACCATCCTTTTTCTGAAATATTCTCAAACTTACATAAAAATCTGCGATTTTTACGCCCGTCCCATAAGAAAGAAACAGTTTTTTTTAGAGGAAATATAACAACATTCTTCACAATACGTCAATAACACTCAGGTGCGCGAATATGCTCGCACCCGGAAGTGCAACTCGCTTGCCATCAAGCAGATGACATTTTAGGTGCGCAAGGTTTTTCACACCTGGAAGTCCTGAACACCAACAGAACGCTCTGTAACTAAGCCGACGACTCACAGGTGCGCGAATAAGCTCGCACCTGGAAGTGCAACTCACTAGCCTTCAAGCAGATGACATTTTAGGTGCGCAAGGTTTTTCACACCTGGAAGAGCGGGGGCCTATGGTTTATGGAGCAGAAAACGTACGGCAAAAGCTCCTTGTCAGCCGCTCCTTCTCAAGGCTTAAGGCGATGTCTGAATATTCTAGAGCGACATCAGGAAGAGGATGACCTTCCTTACACCTTGGCGGATGGAGTCCAGGGCTTTGCTGATCTGATTGCGGACGGTGTTCTCGGAAAGGCCGAGCGACTGTGCTATCTCGCTGTACTTCATCCCGTCACGGCGGCTCATCAGGAATATTCTCCGTCTCTTGGCCGGGAGGCGATCAATGGCTGACCAGATCCGCGCCTCCTTGACGGAATTGTCCACGGCCTCATCATCGGAAATCACAACGCCATCCTCAATCGGAAGGACATCCTCACCTACGCTGTCCAAGCACACATTCTGATGCTGTTCTTTCCTAAGCACATCGATGCATCGGTTTCTCACGGCCGTGTAGAGATAAGCCCTCGGGCTGTCAATCCCACCATCCGAAGTCTGTTTCATCCAATATGCCGTAAAAGCCTCCTGCACCAGATCCTCGATCAGATCCTTGTCCTTGAGATAGTGCAACGCATAGATACACAAAGGCTTGTAGTAAAGTCTAAACAAAGAATCTATGCCTGTTGCCTGCACCATAACGCCACAAAGTTAACCAACGCCAGGCATATTATCAAATTCTTCTCCACGAACCTCACACGTACCGAGCCCAAAGCAAGAGCGATACCACAACAAAATTTGCCCGTGCGTGGGCATATTCAAAGCAATTCAGGCAAAATTATAACTACGGTTATTATGATCACAGTTATAATTTATATATTTGCAGCAGTAAAACAATAATATTCAAGAATATGGAGATACCTTTCCAATACGGAAAAATTGTGGAAGACGACAGTTTCATAGACCGCATAGAAGACCGCAAGGAGCTGAAAGGCTTTCTAAGCAACGGCATAAACACAATTTTGGTTTCACCACGCAGGTGGGGGAAATCCTCTCTTGTCAAAGTGGCGATGAAAGAACTTGCAGAAGAAGACAAAAACATCAAGGTCTGTTTTCTCGACGCATTCAAGATTCATTCTGAAGAAGAGTTCTATGACGCGTTCGCAAGTGCCGTAATTGAGGGAGTCTCCTCCACAGCAGAGAAGCGAAGGGGAGATTTTGTAAAGTATATCAAATCTATCTCTCCGACTATTTCCTTCAATGACTCCCCTACGACATCGGTGTCGCTGAACCTTAAATTAGATCCACTCAAAAGCAATGCGGAAAGCATCCTGAATCTGCCCGAAAAAATGGCGGAAGACAAAGGAGTCAAGGTCATCGTCTGCATTGATGAGTTCCAGCAGCTGGCGAAAATCAAGGAATGGAAGAAACTCGTTTCCACAATGCGCTCGGTATGGCAGCAGCAACACAGGACGACATATTGCCTGTACGGGAGCAAGATGCAGATGATGACAACGATTTTCAACAACACCCAAAGTCCTTTCTACAAGTTCGGGCAACTTATAAACCTCAAATGCATAAGCAAAGACTATTGGATTCCCTACATTGTTGACAATTTCAAAAAAACGGGGAAAGAAATATCCGCGGAACTGGCGGAAAAGATCTGCGAGACAGTCCAATACAATTCCTGGTACATTCAGCAATACTGCCTGTTTGTGTGGATGCATACAGACGGAATCGTCACCAAGGAAGATCTCGATAAGGAACTGCAATTGGTGCTGGACACAAATGAAGAATCATTCCTTCGTGAAATTGACGAATTGCCGGCATCGCAAATAGCTATGCTTAAAGCCATAGCCGCAGATGAGCAACATCTGAACGCCAAAGAGACAGTGGTGCGCTACAGACTTGGGCAACCAAGGACAATCACATTGAATAAGAAGAAGCTGATCGAAAAAGACATCATTGAGAAAAACAGAGGAAAGCTCTATATTCTCGACCCGATGTTCGACCTATGGCTGAAACGAGAATATGGATTATGATCGAATTTATTTAATGTACGATGAGTTTGGCACGGAAATGGCATAATCCCCTGACGACATAAATATTTTTACTCATAAACCAAAAACTGACTCAATAGTTATTTCATAAGTATTGAATAAGATTAGCCGAAGCCGGGTGAGAACCTCGCTTCGGTTTTTGCTTTATATCTCGGGATAAAGGAGGTAAGGCGCGCGGCGGGACTTGAAGTTTTCGACATCGGAGGCCCAACGGGCGGAGATCCCGGCGGCGGAGGAACCGTTCCCTATCATCGAGCGAAACCAGTCCACACCGGCGAGAAGTTCAAAGAAGTTGTTCTTACCGAAGAACTTATCGCCCATATTCAGATTGCGGTAGGCATCGATGACATATTCAAGATTGATCTTTTCCGCCCAGATGTCGCGGAGCGGCTTGCGGCGAAGGTCAACGCCGTGGCACTCCTCATCCAGGAACTGCGGGCTTTTCGCGCCGGGGATGCTTCGAGGCACAAAGGAGAAGGAATATCCCGTCATCGCCGGATGCCCGTAGGTCTCAAACGGGAACTGCGTGCCGCGGCCGAGGCTGACCACCGTGCCCTCGAAGTAACAGGTTGATGAATATAGGTACACCGCCCTCATATCCTTGATGTTCGGGGAAGGCGGCAGGATAAGGCTGTAGCGGGTGCTGTGGGTATAGTTCAGGCACGGGATCACGGTCAGGTCACAAGTGTCGTTCTCCAGCCACTTCTCGCCGTTGATCATCAGCGCCAGCTCTCCGAGCGTCATTCCGTGAACAGTCGTGATCGGCAGCCAACCGACTCCGGACTTGAATTTCATATCCAACACAGGACCGTCAACATAGAAGCCGTTCGGGTTCGGGCGGTCAAGAATGACGACCTGTTTCCCGTCTCTGGCGCAGGCCTCCATCAGATGATGCATTGTGATATAATAGGTATAGTACCTAAGGCCTACATCCTGAATATCAATCACAAGGACATCAAACTTGTCTGTTTTCTCCTTGCTTGGAATCCGTGAGCCTTTCTCGTAAAGCGACAGGATCTCCACTCCGGTTTTTTCGTCCACACTGCTGCTGACGTGCTCTCCGGCATCGGCGTTGCCACGGAAGCCGTGCTCCGGAGAGAAAATAGCCCTGACATCCACGCCTTTCTCGATCAGGGCGTCAACTATGTGCTGACCGTACTCGATTTTGCCGCCGGGAACAGACGGTTCAAGAAACGGAATTCGGGAAATCTCATCGAATGTACTCTTATTGACAGTCGCTTCGACAGGCTCAGCGACCGGTTGGTGAGATTGTCGAACCACAGCGACCGGATGTTCCGGAAAGCACCCGCCATATTCAGCAAGAGCGTCTGCCAACTTGGAGCCGGTCACCTTGTCTCCGACTATACCCGTCTGATTGCTGAACACCGCAACCCGCTTCCCTTGCAGCAGCGGCAGGTACTCCTCGAACCTCTCGTCACCAAGCACTACTCTTCTTGAATATGTCCGTGCGGCAAGCACGTCAGTCAAAGATATCGCTATCATTGTAATAATCAAGAATTTAAGATTGTGTCCCATAATCATTGGTCATTTTCTGGTTCAAGATACGAAATTTCGCAAAGAAGACACAAAAAAAAGATTTGATTATCGGAATATTCATCGGGCACTTCGACAAGCTCAGTGACCGGTGGATTACTGCATCGAACCACCGACGAGGTCGAGGATCTCGGAGGTGATCTTTTGCTGACGGCCCTTGTTATATTCAAGAGTGAGTTCCTGAAGGAGGTCGTTGCCGTTGTCGGTGGCAAGCTGCATAGCTACGGTGCGGGCGGCGTGCTCGGCGGCGGCGCTGTCCAGCAGGGTGGTGAATATGCGAAGGCGGATTACCTTCGGGAGGAGGGTGGCTATAAGTTCCTCTTTGGACGGTTCTACGATCAGATCGGACGCTTCGGCGGTTGGTGAGCTTTGTCGAACCACCGGCGCTCCGACAGGCTCAGCGCCCCTGTTCGTGTCGGATTCAGAAGCGGAATCTGCGATCTTTCCGGCCTGAAGGTCAGCGATCGCATCGGCCAAGGACAGAGGCAGATAGGTCTGCCTTGTGGTCGGCTGTGAAGAGGTTGATTTATAGTGATTATAAACCAGTTCCACCTTGTCAAACCGACCTGAGAGAAATCCGTCAAACAGTTCCTGAGCCAAAGCGGAGGCCGCATCGTATGACGGAGAATCCGACATCTTCGTGAAATCCGCGGGACTTGGGAAGCCAAGCTTCTTCATCGCCTCCGCCATCTTTCGGCCTACGGAATAGACCGTGATGTCGGCATCGCCAAGACCTGAGGCACGGTATTCATTGATCACCGCCGTGGCCTCCCGGATGACGTTGGAATTGAACGCGCCGCAGAGCGAAGAATTGGAGGCGAAGGCGACAATCGCAACCTTTCGCACCTCACGCTGAGCCATCAATGAATATGCCCCGTCCATCCCCGCCAGGTCGTGCCGGTTCGACAGGCTCAACCGATCACCACTCTGGTCAAATCCACGTTCAGCTGATCCTGAGCCACGTACGGAACCATCTTCCGAAGCCGCGGCGGAAATATTCATTGCCCCCATCAGGTCGATGAGCATCGAGTGCAGTCGCCTCTCGTACGGAAGCATGTTCTGAATCGCCATCTGCGCTTTCTGCAGCTTCGCGGCTGCCACCATCTTCATCGCCGAGGTGATCGCCAGAGTGCTGCTGATGGAATTGATCCTGCCCTTTATCTCCTTCAGTGACGGCATATTCTTCTACAACTAATTGAACTTCTTGACTTTCATCTTCCTTTTGCCGGAATCTATAAGAATTGACCTCACCACGCCGGAAGCCACATCCTCGATCACGTTGAACAGTTCCGGATCCACCTTTCCCGCCGACAGTTTGTCAAGTACATCGGTCTGATGGGTGGCCCTCATCCGTTCAAGGAACAGGACATCGAACTCATGCACCTGATCCAGGCTGATGTCCTTCATCAAGCCGTGGGTGCCGCAATAAAGGACGGCGACCTCCTCACCGACTGGCATCGGAGAGTACTGCGGCTGGATCAGCTGCTGATTGTTCTTGCGGCCCTTGTCCAGAACCATTTCCGTCACTCTGTCCACATCCGATGAATACTTCGAGAATGACTCCAGCTCGTTGAACTGCGCCTGCTCGATCTTCAGGGTTCCGGCCACACTCTTCATCGACTTCACCTGAGCGGCTCCGCCGACACGGGACACGGAGATGCCCACATTGATGGCCGGACGCTGGCCCTGGTTGAACAGGTCAGTCTCAAGGTAGATCTGACCGTCGGTGATGGAAATCACGTTGGTCGGGATGTAGGCGGACACGTCGCCGGCCTGGGTCTCGATGATCGGAAGGGCTGTCAGCGACCCGCCGGCCTTGACCTTGCCCTTCAACGAATCCGGAAGGTCGTTCATCTGCTCGGCGACTTCCTGCTGGTCAATGATCTTGGCAGCCCTCTCAAGAAGCCTTGAGTGAAGGTAGAACACATCACCCGGATAGGCCTCACGTCCTGAAGGTCGGCGAAGGATCAGGGAAACCTCACGGTAGGCCACCGCCTGTTTGGAAAGGTCGTCATAGACAACGAGGGCGGCACGGCCGGTGTCACGGAAATATTCCCCCACAGCTGCTCCGGCAAACGGGGCGAAATACTGCAGCGCGGCGGGATCGGCCGCGGTGGCGGCGATGACAACCGTGTAGTCCATCGCACCCTTCGAGCGGAGCGTCTCCACGATGTTTGCCACGGTGGAACCCTTCTGTCCGATAGCCACATAGATGCAATAGACAGGATTCCCGGCCTCATAGTTGGCGCGCTGGTTGATGATCGTGTCGATGGCGATGGCGGTCTTGCCGGTCTGACGGTCGCCGATGATGAGTTCCCTCTGGCCACGGCCAATCGGGATCATCGAGTCGATCGCCATGATTCCGGTCTGGAGAGGCTCGGTGACGGGCTGACGGAATATTACACCGGGAGCCTTGCGCTCCAGCGGCATCTCCGTCAGGTCTCCTTCGACCTTGCCGAGTCCGTCAAGCGGAACGCCAAGCGGATCGACCACTCTTCCGAGCATCTGCTCACCGACCTTGATGGAGGCGATCCGTCCGGTTCTGCGGACTGTCATTCCTTCCTTGACCTCATCGGTAGGGCCGAGAAGCACGGCACCGACATTGTCCTGCTCAAGGTTCATCACGACACCCATGACTCCGCTCTCGAATTCGAGCAGTTCTCCGGCCTCGGCGTTGGTCAGGCCGTACATTCTGGCCACACCATCGCTGACCTGAAGGACTTTGCCGATTTCCTCGAACCGGAGGGAGGTGTCGATGTCTTTCAGCTGTTCCAGAAGCACCTGGGAGATTTCACTTGGTTTTATGTTGTCCATACTAAACTATTCTTCTGTTCTTTTCTATGAATTGACGCCGGATGAAATCGAGCTGGCGGGAGACGCTAGCGTCCAGGACGGTGTCCTCGACCTCGAATACGAAGCCGCCTATGAGGGACGGGTTGACTTCGGTTTTCAGGATCAGCTTGCAGCCGGTCTGTTTCTCGACCAAATCACGGAGACGGGACTCCAATGCCGGTCGCTGTGCCTGTCGAAGCGACCCTTCGACAGGCACAGGGTCCGAAGGAGTTGGCTCAGGGTCCAGCAGTGCCGGATCAGCGACCACAAGCCGCGCGCGCTTGATGTGCCGTGAGCGGTAATATTCAGTGACGAAGGTGGTCAGAACCAGCCTTACATCACCGATGCGGCCGTTACGGATCAAGAGTTCGAGGAATTTATGCAGTTCCTGAGCCATCGAATCTTTCAATGAAGCCTCAAAAAGCGAGATTTTCCGAACCGCCGCAACCGCAGGATCATCCACGGCACGCCGGAAATCAGGCACTTCGTCAAGAGCCTTCTCAATAGCCTGCACCTGAGCCGCAACCGTCTCGCCGGAGCCGGTCTCTTCGACCAACTTCAGCAAAGCGGTGGCGTAACGTGTCGCGATAATACCTGTGTTCATAACACTAATCCCTTCTCTATTTCCAGCGGCCCCTTCGACAAGCCCAGGGAGCAAACCAGCATCAATTCTTCAAGTCCTTAGACGAGGAAACCTCATCCACAAGCCTATCAACCAGAGCGGACTGCCCGTCAGCGTCAGAAAGACTCTTCTTCAGCACCTTCTCAGCGACGCTGACGGAAAGCAATGCGACCTCCTTGCGGACATCCCGCAAAGCGCTCTCCTTCTCGGCGGCGATCTGCGTGCGGGCCTGATCCAGAATGCGGGAAGCCTCCTCACGAGCCTGCACCTTGGCCTGCTCGACAATGCTGTCCCTCGAAGCCGCGGCCTCCTTCAGAATCCGGCTCTGCTCCTGCCTGGTCTCCTCGATCATCCGGGACTGTTCCTCCGCCAGATTGCGAAGCTTCTCCTCCGCCTCCTTGGCAGCCTTGATGGAATCACCTATCCTCGCGGCCCTCTTCTCTACCGAGCCGGTGATCATAGGAAAGCCCCACTTCGCCAGCACGAAGAACACGATGCCGAAGATCAGCGTCATCCACACAAGCAATCCGAAATCAGGAGTGATGAGTGACATTTGCTATTTCGCGATAAGACAAACAACGATAGCGAACAGACAGGCACCTTCGATGAGGGCGCTGACGATGATGGCCGTCATTCTGTAATGATCGGCCTTTTCCGGCTGGCGCGCGCCGGCCTCAAGGGAAGCCGTACCGATCTTACCGATACCGAAAGCGGCGGCGAAAGCAGCCAAGGCAGCACCAATAGTAGCACCTACTCTACCAAGAGAGAGGGCCTGAAGCAACATTGTAGAAAGTAACATAATTCTATGATTTTAAATTGTTTATTCTGAATATTCAAAATTATTCCGAAGCCTCCGGCCTCTGCCGCGACAGCCCGATGAAGACAGCCGACAGCATCGTGAAGACGTACGCCTGAATGAATGCCACAAGCAGTTCCAGACAATCCATGAACACACCCAGAAGGACGGCGACAAACGTGAGGCTGCCGTTCAGGGCAGCGCCCAACTCGGCTGTCAGGAATATGACGGCCACGACACCCAAGATCATGAAGTGTCCCGCGAGGATGTTGGCGAAAAGCCTGACCATCAAACTGAAAGGTTTGGTGAACATACCGATGATCTCGATCGCCGGCATCAGCGGCAGCGGCACTTTCAGCCAGGTCGGCACGTCCGGCCAAAGAATGTCCTTCCAATAATGCTTGTTACCGAATATGTTGACAATGAAGAACGTGAACAGCGCCAGCACGAGGGTCACGGCGATGTTGCCGGTGATGTTGGCTCCTCCAGGGAAGAACGGCACGATTCCCATCAGGTTGTTTATGAATATGAAGAAGAACGCTGTCAGCAGGTAAGGCGAGTACCTTTTGTAGTCCTCTCCCACGCAGCTCTTTATGACATCATTCTCGATCATCGTCACGAGCATCTCCATCAGGCCTACCACGCCTTTCGGAGCCTCCTCACGGGCGTCGTGCTTCCTGTACCATTTGGCGGTTCCAAGCACGATGAACAGCAGCAAGGCGCAGTTGATCATCAGACCTAACACATTCTTGGTGATGGAGAAATCCCACGGCCTTACCTCCGAGCCGTCAGCGGCGCGCTCAACAATCTTGTTCTCGTACTTGCTTCCGGCCTGGGCGATGTAGAACCCTTCATATTCACCGTGTTCCAAATGCTTGGAACTGAACATGCGGAAGCCGTTGCCGGTCTTGCTGGCGACTATCACCGGCAGCGGAATGCTGACGTGATGGCCTTTCACCGTGGTGATGTGCCACTCGTAGGAATCGCGGACGTGGCCGTAGAGATATTCGTCCATGTCGAAGCCACCGCCCTTCTCCTCCGCGGCCAGGGACAACGGAAGCAAAAGGCCAATGAATATGTAGATCCACTTTCTCATCACAGTTCCACACACGCCACAACGTGATTATCATTTATTTCCACAAAACCAGAGGAGATAGCCACCTTGTCCGTCGCCTCACCGTTACGATAAGCGATCACGCCCTTTTCCAGCGAGGAAATCAGCGCGGCGTGATCCTTCAAAACCTCGAAACGGCCTTTCGAGCCTGGAAGTTCCACGGAATCAACCGTGGCACGGACCAAAGTCCTTTCCGGAGAGATTACCTCCAGAGCGATTCCTGTTGATTTCACTGACATATTCGTACTCCCCTCTGACATCATTCCTACTTCGCCTTGGCGAGAATCGCCTCGCCCTTCTTAATCGCATCGTCCAAGGTCCCGACATTGAGGAACGCCTGCTCCGGCAGGTAGTCCACCTCACCGTCGAGAATCCGGCGGAAGCCGTCGATCGTGTCCTGAATGTCCACCATCACGCCTGGCACACCCGTAAACTGCTCAGCCACAGCGAACGGCTGTGACAAGAACCTCTGCACACGACGGGCACGGTTCACGGTCAGCTTGTCCTCGTCCGAAAGCTCGTCCATACCAAGGATCGCGATGATGTCCTGAAGCTCCTTGTTCCTCTGGAGGATCTGCTTCACCCTCTGGGCGGTGTCGTAGTGATCCTGTCCCACGATGTTAGGGTCAAGGATTCGGGAAGTGGACTCAAGCGGATCCACGGCCGGGTATATTCCTAACTCAGTGATTTTTCTGCTGAGCACCGTCGTTGCATCGAGGTGGGAGAAGGTGGTCGCAGGAGCAGGGTCGGTCAAGTCGTCCGCCGGCACGTAAACAGCCTGGACTGAAGTGATAGAGCCGTTCTTCGTCGAAGTGATGCGCTCCTGCATCTGGCCCATCTCCGTGGCAAGTGTCGGCTGGTAACCCACGGCGGAAGGCATTCGTCCCAAAAGGGCGGACACCTCGGAACCGGCCTGGGTGAACCTGAATATGTTGTCGATGAAGAAGAGGATGTCCCTCGGGCCGTCACCCTTGTCACTGTCTCTGAAAGACTCGGCGAGGGTCAGTCCGGACAGGGCCACTGAGGAACGCGCTCCCGGCGGTTCGTTCATCTGGCCGAACACCATCGCCACCTGGGATTTCTCAAGTTCTTTGCGATCGACCTTGGAGAGATCCCAATGGCCTTCCTCCATCGACTTCACGAACTCGTCACCATACTTGATGACACCGGACTCGATCATCTCACGAAGCAGGTCATTACCTTCCCTGGTACGCTCCCCTACTCCGGCGAAGATTGAGAATCCGTTATGTTTCTTGGCAATATTATTAATCAACTCCTTGATGAGCACTGTCTTACCGACTCCGGCTCCACCGAAAAGGCCGATCTTTCCGCCTTTCAGATAAGGCTCCAGAAGGTCAATGACCTTGATGCCGGTGTAAAGCACTTCCTGCGAGGTCTTGAGATCCTCGAACTTAGGAGGCTCACGGTGTATAGGCAAGGAATTGTCTTCGTTGAGATCGCCGAGTCCGTCAATGGAATCCCCGACAACGTTCATGACACGGCCTCTGATCTGCGCCCCGGTAGGCATCGAGATCGGAGCGTGAGTGTTCACAGCCTTCATTCCGCGTCTCAAACCGTCTGTCGAGTCCATAGCGACACACCTTACAGTGTCTTCACCGATATGTTGCTGAACCTCAATGACCAAAGGCCTTTTTCCCTCGCCTCTTTCGACATCAAGAGCGTCGTGAATACGCGGAAGCTGAGCCTCCTCATCAGTCACATCGAAATGGACATCCACCACAGGTCCGATGACCTGGGCAATGTACCCTATGTTTTCTTTTTCTGCCATTTTGAATATGGTTGTTAACGTGTCGCTCACGCGACGAAATCTCACTGCTGAAAAATCCAAGCCAAATTTACACAAATTCCCCCAAACGACAAAAAAGCGGGCCGATTTTAACATCGGACCCGCCTTTTTTAAGACTTTTTGATATATTCGATTTGCTATCGAAATTACTTAAGTTTCTTATAGCCATACTGGGCTGTCTCGCCGAGCTCCATCTCGATCTTCATCAGACGGTTGTACTTGGCGATGCGGTCGGTACGGCTGAGGGAACCGGTCTTGATCTGGCCGCTGTTGGTAGCGACAGCGATGTCAGCGATCGTGGTGTCCTCGGTCTCGCCTGAACGGTGAGAGGTAACGGTGGTGTAGCCGTGACGGTGAGCCATCTCGATGGCGTCGAGGGTCTCGGTCAGGGAACCGATCTGGTTAACCTTGATGAGGATGGAGTTACCAGCGCCCATCTTGATACCCTTCTCAAGGTACTTGGTGTTGGTAACGAAAAGGTCGTCACCTACAAGCTGGCACTTGCCACCGATAGCGGCGGTAAGCTTAACCCAGCCTTCCCAGTCTTCCTCGCTGAGGCCGTCCTCGATGGAGTCGATAGGATACTTGGCGATGAGCTCCTCAAGGTAAGCGATCTGCTCCTCGGTAGAGAGTTTCTTTCCCTCTGGATCCTTGGCCATACCGGTCTTGAGCTGCTTGTAGTCATAGAAGAACTTGTCGCCCTCTTTGAAGCAGAACTCTGATGCGGCGCAGTCCATAGCGATGGTAACATCAGCGCCTGGCTTGTAACCAGCCTTCTCGATAGCCTCCATAATGCAGTCGAGAGCGTCGTTGATGCCGCCCAGCTTTGGAGCGAAACCACCCTCGTCACCGACAGCGGTAGAGAGTCCGCGGCCCTTGAGAACCTTCTGGAGAGCGTGGAACACCTCGGCACCCATTCTTACACCTTCGGCGATGCTCTTGGCGCCTACAGGACGGATCATGAACTCCTGGAAAGCGATAGGAGCGTCAGAGTGGGCTCCACCGTTGATGATGTTCATCATAGGAACAGGAAGCACATGGCCGTTGGTTCCGCCTATGTAGCGGTAGAGAGGAATGTCAAGATAGTTGGCGGCGGCGTGGGCGACAGCGAGGGAAACACCGAGGATGGCGTTCGCGCCGAGGTTGCTCTTGGTAGCGGTGCCGTCGAGTTTGATCATAGCCTCATCGATGGCCCTCTGCTCAAGGCAGGACATTCCGATGATCTCAGGAGCGATCTTCTCGTTGATGTTGGCGACAGCCTTGAGAACGCCCTTTCCGCCGTAGCGCTTAGGATCGCCGTCGCGAAGCTCAAGAGCCTCGTTCTCGCCGGTTGATGCACCTGATGGAACGGAAGCGACACCGATAATGCCTGATTCGAGTTCAACTTCACACTCGATTGTAGGGTTTCCTCTTGAATCGAGGATCTCCCTGCCAGTAACACGTACAATTCTCATAATAAATGTAATTATTAACTAACTGTTATTTCATTCTCAAAAAAAGGCCGGGGTTTGAAACCCAGCCTTTTTGTATATTCAATTACCGCGCCACAATTATTTAACGAGGCAGACAGCAACACGATTCTCCTCTGGAGTCTCGAACGGATTGACAGTGTCACCGAAGTACTCAGTGATAATCCTGTCCTTGTTGATGCCGGCGTTAACGATGGCCTCAGCGACAACCTCAGCTCTCTTCTCGGAGAGGAACTTGTTTCTCTTGGCGGTACCAGTGGCCTTGTCAGCGTAACCGGAAACGCGAACCTTGGTGTCAGGGTTGGCCTTGAGAGCCTCGACAACCTCATCGATCTTGAGCTGCTCGCTCTCACGGATGTCCCACTTGTTGATGACGAAGAGGATGTTGCGTGAAAGTGACTCGAATGCAGGAACAACCTCAACCTTCTCCTCAACTACTGGTTCTGGTTCTGGTTCTGGTTTAACAACAGGTGCCGGAGCCGGAACCGGGACAGGTGCCGGAGCTGGCTTTGCCTTTCCGAAGCTGAAGGTAAGACCTGCGACAGCCTTGATCTGGAAGTCAGCCTTTGAGCCCTTCTTAGAGTTGAAGTGGTCGTCAAGGAAGCTGCAATTGCCTTCGAGGTTGAGGGCGATCACGTCAGTGAGTCTGATGTTGAGACCGGCACCTGTTCTGAAAGCAGGTGAGATCTTGTTGTCCTCCCAGAGATAACCGTCAACGAACTTGTCCTTCACGGCCACAGCCTCATCGTTGTTGAAAGCGTAGTTCACGCCGACACCACCGAAGATGTAAGGATTGAGGGTACGGTCATATTTGTAACCAGCGAAGATCGAAGCGATGTCAGCCATAAGGTCAACGGCACCTTCAACATAATTGAACTTGTAAACAGTGGTAGGGCCGTTCACAGCACCTTTACCCTGCCATCCATTGACATTCAGCCTTGCGCCGAAAACAGGCGAGAACTGATAGCCGAATGAAACAGCGGCTGAAGGAGAGATAAGGTCAGAGAATGAGGTCTCACCGATTGTGTGAGCCGCACCACCCTGAAGCTGCATAAACCAATAAGGGTCAAAGTCCTTCTTCTGTGCGTTCGCTACGGACAGAGAAGCCACAAGCGCTGCGCTTGCAAGAATCGCAAAAATACGTTTCATAATATTGTTGAATATAAATTGCACATTTATCGACGCTAAATTACGACAATTTTTCCAATCTGCAAAATTGACTATAAAATATAACGAATAAACGTGAATGTTTTTTTTGGACACACATCACTTCAACGTTCAATCTTTCAAGCATCCCAGAGGTATTATCTTGACTCCGTCCGGTCTTGTGTAGGCCATTTGGCCACCTGTTATGATCACAAGCAGATCCGGTTCCCTCAGCGGGTTTTGCCTCTCTGATTCGTTATGCTTTTTTATCAGTTGTTTGAGTTCAAGCAGATGCGCGGCCCCTTCCTCGATCTCGCGGCTGCCAAGCTTGCATTCAATCAAGGCATAGCGTCCGTCCGACAGATGCAGTACGATGTCCGCCTCAAGGCCGTACCTGTCCCGATAGTAGGAAATGTGACTATCCTGATCCATCGTGTAGGCACGAAGGTCACGCACACACATTTGCTCGAACAAAAAACCGAACGTTTTCAGCTGTGTCATCAGGATATCCGGAGATAATCCTAAGGCGGCGACCGCGACAGAAGGATCACAGAAGGATCTTTTAGGGGTGCTCCTGATGTTTGACTTACTCCTTATCGCAGGACACCAGGCACCGATATCCTGAATGACAAACAACTTTTCCAACGCCTTGACATAATCATCAAAAGTGTCCGAAGAGCAACTGACCTCTCCGGAAGAAGTGACATCCGAGAGCATAGATGTCTTTTTGGCAACCGTAGAAATATTGCGGGCGTATGAACGCATTATCATCGCCGCGGTCTTCTCGTCACGCTGAACCCCGTCTATTCTTGAGATGTCCTCTGAACACACACTCTTCAGGTAATTCTTGGCCACAAGCAGCCGAACCTTATTTTTGACTGGAATAAGTGACGCTGGCCAACCACCACGACAAGCCGCGAGAATCAAATCCTCCACCGACAACTTAGAAGTCTTCCCGTCAATATCATATTCAGGATTACTGAATAGTTCCTTGACCGACACCAGTCCCGTTGACTCCCTTGACTCCCACAAACTCATAGGGAGCATCTTCATTTTTGCGATCCGGCCTGTTCCAGAATGTCTGGTCTCCTCTTTTTTCACCCTATTGGAGCCGGTAAGGATGAACTGTCCGGGGACACCCCCTCTCTTATCACATATAGTACGGACGGCATCCCAGATCACAGGTGCGTCCTGCCATTCGTCAATAAGGCGCGGAGTGTCCCCCTTCAGAAGAAGCGATGGCTTGGAAGCCGCCGTCGCCAGATATTCATCTCTCATATCAACATCCTGCAAACTAATGGAACTATTCGCCTTTTGGCTGCACGTTGTAGTCTTTCCACACCATTTTGGGCCTTCGACAAGCACCGCACCCGAGGCCTCAAGGTTGTCTTGCAGTATGCCATCAGCAATTCTACTGAGATATTCCATAATAGACTCAATTATTTGCCAAAGGTATGAAAATTAATTACAAAGAGCAAGCCGATCGGCATTTTCGTGGCATTTTAATCGGCATTTTCGTGGCATTTTAATCGGCATTTTCGTGGATGCGCCAGTTCAAAAACGTACAAGCACGAAAAAAGCAGGCCGACACACGATAGTGCCGTTGGCCGGAATTAAGGTCTCAAGACTTATAAAATAACGCGAAGCGCCTATTTCCGAAAAGAAGAGCTTAACCTTTTCATACCACTATCTTACGACAAGGGCGGCGTCCTTCGCGAGATAGAGGATATTCTGGTTCACCTCCGGGGAGAAGGTCAGCTCCTTCAGGTTCGGGCAGGACTGCACATTGACGTTGTTCAGTTTCGGGCAGGCTGTGATATCCAACGCCGGGACCGGGGTGTTGTCAATCCAAAGCCTGTACAAACCGGTCTGGGTGCCGAGAGCCACCGACTTTACGCCGGTGTGCGACGCATAGACAAAAGACAGGGAAGGACAGCCCGTAAGATCAAGAGCGGCGAGGTTCTCGTTATTCGCACACTTGAACATCTCAAGGGCGGGGAGTTGGAAGGCAAAGGACTCCACACGGGTGCCGGAGAAGTCAAGCGACTTCAGGTTCCTGAAATATTCAAGGCCTGCCAGTGACTTGATTTCGAGACCCGAGACATCGATCGACTTGACGGAATCCGCTTCAGACAATGACAACTTCCTGTCTCCGTCAAGATCCATCGACGAAACGCAATAGGCGCGGAAAACAGGATCCTTGATTTTCTTTGCCACATCCTTGACCTCTGACGAGCAGGATGTTATGAATATAGCCGCGAAGGCCGAAACGACGAACAATACTTTTCTCATTATTCAGACATTTTCTTTTCATTCAACTTTTATAGGCAGGCAACCACTTACTTTAATAATATATAGGAGTGATTGCCCGCCTACGTCAATTACCGTTACCATTCAATAAAGCCAACACCCTCCGAGCCGCCGGCACCGACATTGTCCGACCTGACAAGGATCACACACGTCGCAACGACGCTGCTGTTGTCTTTGGATTTCGCGGTTATGAACACCTTGCCGCCGCTCTTTGCGGTCACGATGCCGGACTGCGAGACATAAGCGACAGTCTTGTCGGACGATTCCCAAATGACATCCTTGATCGAGGCGTCCGAAGGTGACACTCTGGAAGTCAGCGTGAGGGTCTGCCCGACTCTCATTGAAGTTTCAGACACATCAAGGGAGATGCCTGTGACTGGAACCTTGGTCACGCTGACAAAGCATTGGGTGGAATAATTCTTCGAATCAATGGCCAGGGACCCCCTTCCCTCCTTGTAGATCGCCGTGACAGTCACATTCCAATATGGTGTTCCTTGAACCTTGTCACGCTTCCAAGTCACAGGGCAATTGATCGCCGGAGAAACCTTCAATATCTCGTTGGCATTATCCGGAGCGACTTTCACTTTGATTGTGTACGACTCGCCCATTTTCAGATTGATAGTCTGATTATCCTCTGGATAGGAGATTTCAGTGATCTCTATGATACGCTCCTCCACGGTGACCGAGCAAGTTGCCGAGAAAGCTCCAGCACCGGCCGTTACTTTGATTATGGCTGTACCCGGCGAGACCGCAGTGACCACACCATCCTTTACAGTAGCGACAGACTCCTTGTCCGAACTCCAAGTGACTGTCTTGTCCCTTGCGTCCTCCGGCAGAACCGTGGCGGTAAGGGTGAAGCTGTCACCGACCTGAAGGGATTTCTCAGACTCGTTCAGTTTTACACCTGTGACCGCAAACTTGTCGATGACGGTGACTGTCACCTCATTCGACGTAACATTCTTTCCCTTGACCATGATTTTAGCCACTCCGACTCCCACAGCGGTGATATCCCCGTTCACAACTCTAGCCACGGACTCGTTGTCTGATTCCCAGACAAGTTTCTCATTCGCATTAGATGGAAGCATCTGAAGAGTCAACGAAGCGGACTCCCCTATATTCATATTCAATGCTTGAGGGGTAATGGTGAGTGAGGTGGCGTAAACGACCGGTTCGAGGACAGTCACATGGCAGGAAGCCTGATGTCCACCATCAGCGGTCTTGACAGTTATGACCGTGGTGCCTACCGATTTGGAAACAACATTCCCGGCAGTTGAGACCGTCGCCACGTTCGGGTTGCTTGATGACCAAGTGACATTCTTGTCTGACGCATCGGAAGGAAGAACAGTAGCGGTGAGAGATCTGTTTTCTCCCAGATAGAGTTTTATTTCCTTCTGAGAAAGTTCGACGCTCTCGGCGTGCCTCTTGACTGTCACTGTGCAGGCAGCCTCCTTGGAAAGATCATTTGTGACCACCTTGATCACAGCTGTACCCGGCTTGTTCGCCGTCACCTTTCCATTGGACACGGACGCCACAGCGGAATTGCCCGATGACCAAGAGACAGTCTTGTCAGAGGCGTCCTCTGGGGCAACTGTCGCGGCAAGAGATTCCGTCTCACCAACGTACAGATTCAGAGAAGACTTGCTGAGAGAGACTCCGGAGACGTGACGCTTGACAGTCACTTCACAATCGGCTTTGAACCCGCCGTCTTTAGTAGTGGCTGTAATAGTGGTTTTTCCTGGCTTCAGTGGCTTGATGACCGCATGCAACGCCGCGCCAGGGGCAATTGACGCCACCTCAGGATCCGAGCTTGACCATTCGATAGACTTGTCTGTGGCATTGGCAGGAGTCAAGGTCGCGCTGATGTCCAATGAAGGGTCTCCGACATAAAGGGTTTTGGAGGAGATCGACAGGGTGATTCCCTTGACCGGTGTCCCGACCTTTACAAGACAGGTCGCCATCTTACCTCCGTCAGAGGTAACGACGTGGATTGTAGCCTCTCCCGTACTCACGGCAGACACAAGTCCCGATTGCGAGACTTTAGCGACCGATTCTTTGTCCGAGTACCACGTGACCTCGGCATTCGAGGCGTTCTGAGGAAGAACCGTCGCTTCCAGTTGGTGTTTTTCACCAGGTTTTAATTCGACAGTCGTCTCACTCATGGAAATCCCGGTGACACGGCTGATGACAGTAACCTTGCAGACAGCTGTCACCTTCTCGGCCACCTTGACCGTGACTGTCGCCGCGCCTGCCTTGCGGGCGGTCACATTACCTTCGTTGTCAACCGAAGCGACATCAGGATGATCGGACACCCACGTAAGGGTCTTCTGCGTCGAGTTCAACGGGTACACCGTCGCCGTGAGTTTGCCGCTCTCTCCTTCGAGAAGTTTCAGACTCGTCTTGTCGAGCGAGACATGCTGCGCAGGACTCTTGACACTCACAACACAGTTTGAAGTGAATGAGCCGTCGTTGGTTGTGGCGGTCACAGTCGTCGTACCGGGACCGATCGCGGTCACGGTACCATCCGAGGCAACCGACACGACCTTCGTGTCCGCGCTTTCCCAAACAACCCCTAAATCCGATGCATCCTCAGGAGAAATCACCGGCTTAATCGTGAAACTGCTTCCGATTGTCTCAAGAGTGAATTCACGTGGGTCAAGGCTGATGCCTGTGACAGAAGTACCTACCTTGACATTGCAGTAGGCCGTGAAACCTCCGTCTGACGAGGAGACAAAAACCGTCGCCTCTCCATTGCCCTCCGCCTTGACATTGCCATACGCGTCAACAGTGGCGACAGAAACGTCAGAGGAGCCCCATTTGAGGGACTTGTCCGAAGCGTTTTCAGGGAATATGGTGGCCTTAAGGGAAGCGGACTCTCCTTTTTTCAGAGACAGTTCAGACTTGTCGAGCTCGATCTTCTCGACCCCGACTCCGACAGTCACATTGCACGAAGACATGAATCCTCCGTCATCAGTCCTTGCCGTGACCTTGGAAGTCCCGACCTTAAGTCCCTTGATGGTGGCGCTACCGTCCTGATTGTCAACATAGTCAACAACCGAGCTATTCTCAACCGTCCAGATAATCTTCTGATTGTCCGCATTCGATGGTGAGATGATCGCTTTCAACACAAACGAAGCCCCGATGGAGAGATCTTGACGCTCCTTGTCAACGGCGACCGAGCTTACCCCGATCAACTCCTCCTGACAGGCGTAAAAAAGGCACAGGGCCGAAATGAGTAAAAGAATATACTTTTTCATCATGATTCAATTTTTCTCTAACTTCTACTGCCTCTGGCACCTTACTGCATGGCCATCGCCACGTGATTTGTTGTTGCAATACAGGTTAATCTCGGACTCCGCCGCAGTATTTTTGACATGAATCTCAAAAGTTGTCGTAGTCTGCGAGGCGGTAGTTGTCGTCCAATAATCGGCAAACGAGCCTGCAAGCGCGATAGTCGCATTACCTCTTTTAAGATAGCCCGTGCAAGGGTACCAGGCTACACCTCCGGAAGACAGGGTGAAACGCACACCGTGATTAGATGTGTCCGCAGAGTACGAGCCCTCGCTCACTTGGTTCCAAACCCCATCCGGGCCACCTTTAGGCACACGCCATCCGGCCGGACAAGGGTCATAGATGGTCTTCACATCTGTCCAAAGTTCATTCTGACGCCCTGCATACAGCCAATCGTTTCCGGTGCTGAGATCGCAAGTGATGAAAGTAGTCGGATTGGCGACAGCAAAGTCAACCGTACAGTCAGCGTTGGAAGCCAACTGTTCGAACTGACACGTGGAAGCCATAGGTGTGCCATCTATGGACGCCACCCCCATGAAAGGATCCTTGCGTCCCCATTGATAGAAAAGGCCGTAAGAGGCCACTCCCTCATAAGATGAGGACAGCGCGCCAACATTTCTGTCCATCATATCCACAGATGCTCCTTGATAGCGCTGCGCTGTCTGATCCGCGTCGAAATCACACATCCAGATATGCCAGGACCAGAGTATCCTGCCATTGGAGTCGTATGCGGCCACAAGGGCGTTACCAGGCTTGAACTGTTCGGCGGTCTTGAAGTACAGGCAACCGTTCTTGACACGGACAGAGGAATTAATCAGAGTTCCCTTAGCGACAGCGTTAGCCGAGTTGTCGGTCTCCCAAACCACACCGGCATGATCCACGGCGCCGACTGATGTACGGGAATTTCCACGCACCAGTGGAAGTTTGTACGAACCGGCCTCGCGTACAATGTAACAGTTAGCTGTTCCTTTAGCGTCCAGCGGCTCACCATCAAGAATATTCGAAATCGACGAAGGATTGTCGGCATTGCGGACCGTGGCAAAATAATACCTCTGCACCCTTACGAAAGATTCGCAGACAGAGCGGCTTACCTCCGTACCACCTTTATAGAAAGTCAGAGTGAATCCTTTCTTGAAAGACTGAGGGATAATGGAGAGATAATAGAACTTTCCCGCATTGAACTCCCCTTCAAGAGAAATCTGTGTGGATGTTTCCGAAGAGGCTGCATGACAGAGCGGAATACCATCTTCTCCGAAAGAAATTGAGACCGATCCTGCTACCGCTTCATTGGCATTGCCTCTGAATATGACCTTGTCATACCCCGATTTTGAAACCGTAAAACGGATGCCGCCCAAGGCATCATAGAAGCCCATTTGATCAGTGGACGCGGATCGCCCTACCATAAGGAACGCAGCCGGGTCAAAAGAGCCGGACACAGCCTGCTGCACAGCGGGCAGGGATGCACTGACAACATTAGATGCGAAAGATGTCGAGCTACTGTAAGGATAAACTCCATAGTAATAGCCACCGGCCGGCTCAGAAGCCTGTCCGGCAAACACAGCAGTAGTTCCCCCCTTCTCAGTGACAAACTTATTACCACCCGAACCGGAATCAGAATCGAAAATGCTGATGCTGTCGGAGGGATTCCAACTTACAGAGCCGAAATTGTCGGTAATGGCCGCCTTGGTCTCAACCGAAAGATAAGCCTTTAGCAATCTGGAAGTCTTTTCTTGCCCTGGAACATCAGGTGCCGGAGCAGAAGGCTCCTTCTGGCAGGAGATTGCCGCAAAAGCAAGCGACAACATCATTAATCCATATAATCTCATAAGACGAAATAACATTGTAACAAAGTCGAGAGATATTCAAAAGAGGGAAGACAGAAAACTATCTTCCCTCTTAAGAAATATTATAGATTAATACTCGTCAAGAGTAGTAAACTACTTGTTCTTGTCAGCGATACCGCCTGGCCATTTAGCCTTGGTGTTAGCTGTAGAAAGAACGGTTACCTTACCCTTAAGGTCAAGAGTGTAGAGATCACCAATCTTGACAACAAGGTTATAGTCAGCGTACTTGTCAACAAGAAGGTCGGTACCGAGATTCTCCCAAGCAACGAAGAGACCCTTGGTTGTTACATTCTCGCCATACGTGAGACATCCACCGAATGACTCCTTAGAGTTGTCCTTGTAAGGATAGGTAAGAGCATTACCAGCCTTGAATTCGACAGAGCCCTGGAGGTTATTGAGGCCATACTGAGTCTTTGCATAATCAGAAGCGATCATCGTACCTGTAGCCGGATCGAAGGTGAAGATAACATTAGCCTCGTTCTCCTTCTCGACAACCTTGACATCGGTTGGGATATAGGTCACGTCCTTCTCATTCTTGAATGTACCGAGTTCAATGTCCTTATTAGTTGTGATGACCTTGAAAGGAGTCTGGAAGACTACATAGTAGTAACCAACCTTCACCTTGGCAGGAGTGATCACATCAGCTTCGGTAGTACATGTCTCAGTAACCTTCACGAGAACAGCGGTGTCCTCGGTAAGAATGTTGTTCATGAACTTGATGTCAGGTGATGTCGCAGGAGCTGCGATGATAGCCTTGAACTCAGCAGCTGTGAAGACTACCTTATCAACGTTTCCATCTTTGGTGATGAACTTGTAAGCATCCTTTGGATAGTTAACCTTCCAATCAGCCGTGCTGTTCATAATCTCGAAGGAGATTGTGGCATCGTCAGCGATGTTGATGTTCTTACCGTACTCCTCGAAGTGCTCGATGAGAGATGAAGAGTAAGTGAAGTTCTTGTTGGCATCAGCCTTACCCTTGACACGAACGCCAGCGTAAACATCGTAGTTCTCAGTTGACGGGATGTACTTGGAAACAGGCTTAGCTTCTACAGGCACATTCATCTTACCAAGGAGGTAATCAGGGTTGAGGATAAGCTTGAGAGGAGTTACGAACTCATGCTCGTGCGTCGTAGGAGTCTTCGCAGAGATCTCGTAAGCGAACTTGAAGCCAACATTAGGGGTCTTCTTGCTGTTCTTCTTAGCCTTATAAGCGAACTCGATCGTTGTCTTATCTGAAGGGATCTTAGCGTTCTTATCAACCAAGAGAGAGATTACGTTAGTAGAAGTATTCCACTCTTCCGGAGCCTCAACAAAGAATGTGATGCCTTCAGGGAATGTGTACTGCTTTACAGGAACGTAAGTGGTGTCAAGCTGACCATCAGCACTCTTCTTGATGTCGAGGACATAGAGGTTGTCCGTGTCGTAATCCTGAAGGAATGCCTCGTAAGAGAGACCCAATCCACCAAGGACAGTCTGGTTAACCTCTTTCCAAGTAACTTCAAGCTTGTCATCAGTGTAGTCAGGGCATGCAGTCATAGGAGTAGTGAACTTGATGACATTATCGCCACAGAACTTAACGAAGTGATCTGTGAAGGTCTTGTAGTAAACAACAGGAACTTCAGGTTCAACCTTCTCCTCGACGATTCTGATCATGATGTAGCAAGTAGCAAGAGTGTACTCCTTGTCACCGAGCTTGGTGGTGGCGGTAACCTTTACCTGAGGGGTTCTGTTGACAGCAGGACGGGTTGACTCATTAAGGAACTTATCGTTAACCCTGATCTTGCTGCCTTCGATAACAACGAACTGATTCTGATCAGTACGTTTATCTTCTCCGAGGAAAGGCTTGTTGACCTCACCCTTCTCGTTAACGAGCTCAAACTTGTAGTCAACATCAACACCGATCTCTTCAGCAAGTGCGTCTTCAACATTATAACCTTCAGCAAGAAGCGTTACGTAGTCTTTAAGATCAAGAGTCTCAGTGTAGAGAAGCTCCGGAGTAGGAAGTTCTGCGTAGAGTTTATCGTCAGCAGGATTGTTGATTGCGATAGGCTGAGAGCGATACGCCCTAACTTTCTTGTCAATCGGGCTAACATCCTCTTTTGTGAAATCCTTATGGATAAGACCATAATGAGCATAGAGGCCAGCGATGCCTACATAGGCATAGTCGGAAGTGATGGTCTCACCATTAGCGTAGGTCTGAAGAGCGATGATGTCGTTCTTGAGATCCTCTGGATCATTATCAGCACCAGGTCCAAACCATGTCTGAATAGGGAAGTGGTTAAAATCATTGAGTTTGATAGAGAAAGTAGCCTCTCCACCCTTAACGACAGGCTTCTGATTCTCGCTTACGATAGAGACAAGATCCTTCTTGTCAGAAGCGCTTCTCATTTGGATGGTCTTTACCTTTCTGTTGATGAAAGCCCATTCATTTGCGTTAACATCAGCGTTCTCAGGATTGAGCCTGTAAGTCACATTGGCTACGCCAGAAGAGTAGAAGGCAATGGTATCATTCTCTTCGTCCGGAATGACGATACCATAAGGGAACTCGATGTAGCCAAGACCCTCCATCAGAGCCTCTGGAATAAGAGCAAGGCTCTTGACGGTTGTAAGAAGACTGATCTCAACCACGCCATCCTTCGCTCCCTCGACATTGTGGAAGGTAATCTTGCCGCTCTCCTCGTCATAAACAGCCGTTATGGTTCCCTCAGGGAACACATCGATGTTCGTGACCTCAGAAGTTGTCTCCTTGGAGGCAGGATCATAGGTGTACTTAACCCACTTGCCGTAGTTGGCGTCACTCTTGTCGGTGCAAGGCTGATACCAGATCTGAAGGGCATCCTTGCCGTCAACGCCGTCCTTACCAGGAGCGCCAGGTGCGCCGTCGTTGCCGTCCTTACCAGGATCACCCTTGTCACCCTTGTCACCCTTGTCACCCTTGTCACCCTTTGAGGCGAATCCGGTGTCCTTACCGTCAATGAACCAGTTGCCATTGGCACCGATGGTAACAACAGAACCGTCCTTGCCAGGAGCGCCGTCCTTGCCGTCATTGCCATCTTTACCATTGGTAATCTCGAAAGACTTTTTGTTGCTCAGAGTCACCTTGACTCCGTTAGTAATAGGCGTCACATCCGTGATGACGGCACCGTTGGTGATAGCAGTCTGAAGATCACTTACAGTGTTCTCCAGCTTCTTCACACGTTCCGTCAAGTTGTCGATGTCGCCCTCGTAGTCCGTACAAGATACGGCTACTCCAGCGAAGCCCAAGACAAGGGCTCCAACGAGGAACAAGTTTTTAATTTTTTTGTTCATAGCTAAAAACAAAATTGAAATAAATAAAACGTATAATTGTTACTCATAGTGACAAATGCTTTTTTTTCGGTTTTTCGGCAATTTCTATATGAAAAATCTTGCTTATGAAAAATTAAACCCATATATTTGTCATTGTGTTATGGAGTACCCCCTTGTGGGGGCCGCAAAACATATTTATTACTATGAGTGACATCCCATTTCTCACGGGAATCCACGTCACAAGCTTCCGGAACGAACATATTCATAAGCAAAACCCGCCTCCGACATGCACTTTGCATGCGAAAGCAGGGGAAAACAGTCGTTATGATCGGGATGCCGGATGCTTCGGCTGGCTCGGCGGCCGTAAGGGCTTAAAGATATATACCTATAATATAGTTACAGCGCACGCTCAGTCCTTCAAGCACCCAATAGGAACAATCTTGACCCCATCAGGCCTTGTGTACGCCATTTGGCCACCTGTGATGATCATAAGCAGATCCGGCTCTCTCAGCGGGTTCTGCATCTCAGATTCGTTGTGTGTTTTTATCAGCCGCTTAAGTTCAAGCAGATGTGCCGCACCGTCCTCAATCTCGCGGCTGCCGAGTTTGCACTCAATCAAGGCATAGCGTCCGTCCGAAAGATGCAACACGACATCCGCTTCAAGTCCGTACCTGTCCCGGTAATACGAAAGGTGGCTATCTTGATCCATCGTGTAAATACGAAGATCACGTATGCACATCTGCTCGAACAGGAACCCAAATGTCTTCAATTGTGTCATCAAGATATCCGGAGACAACCCCAAAGCGGCGACCGCGACAGACGGATCACAGAACGATCTTTTAGGGGTACTTCTGATGTTTGATTTACTCCTTATCGCCGGACACCATGCACCTATATCCTGAATGACAAACAATTTTTCCAAAGCCTTGACATAATCATCAAACGTGTCCGAAGAGCAGCTTACCTCACCGGAAGAAGTGACATCCGAAAGCATTGATGTCTTTTTGACAATCGTTGAGATGTTACGGGCGTATGAACGCATTATCATCGCGGCAGTCTTCTCGTCACGCTGAACTCCATCTATTCTGGAAATATCCTCCGAGCAGACACTCTTCATATAATTCTTGGCAACAAGCAACCGGGCCTTGTTTTTTGCAGGAAGAAGCGATGCTGGCCATCCACCACGGCACGCCGCAAGAATCAATTCCTCGACAGACAGTTTTGAAGTTCTACCGTCAATATCATATTCCGGGTCATTAAACAGTTCACCGACAGAGACCTGCCCTGTCGACTCCTTTGACTCCCATAAACTCATAGGGAGCATTTTCATCTTTGCGATCCTGCCTGTTCCCGAATGTCTGGTCTCTTCTTTTTTCACCCTATTGGAGCCAGTAAGGATGAACTGTCCCGGGACACCACCTCTTTTATCGCATACTGTTCGTACCGCATCCCAGATTACAGGCGCATCCTGCCATTCGTCAATCAAACGTGGAGTGTCGCCCATCAGAAGAAGCGATGGCTTGGAAGCCGCCGTCGCCAGATATTCATCCCTCATGTCAACATCCTGCAAACTAATGGAGCTGTTAGCAATTTGGCTGCATGTCGTGGTTTTTCCGCACCATTTCGGCCCCTCAACAAGCACCGCGCCCGAGGCTTCAAGGTTGTCTTGCAATATACGATCAGCGATTCTCTTGAGATATTCCATACTAAATTTTCATTTATTTGCCAAAGTTATGAAAATTAACGTAAAAGCACAAAGCAATCGGTGTTTTCGTGGCATTTCAATCGGTGTTTTCGTGGCATTTCAATCGGTGTTTTCGTTGGTATATTCTCTGCCAAGCATAGTTTTCATATTTGGCGACAATTCGTTATATTTGAATGGACTTGCGCATAATGACACAACCGATTCGGCAGCCCTGCTGCAATGTCCGTAAAGAGCCGAATCCAAAAACATAGGCAAATGAGAAAAATTGCTGTTATTGAATATCTTCTGTCCAGTGTTCTGCTGTTGACTGTTCAGACACTGCCGATAGGAGTCATCTCTTCCGCAGCGGCACAAGGCCAAAGTGTGGTGGTGGACAAAACGCTGACTTTCGAGAACAAGGTGCACGACTTCGGAAAGTTCGCCGAGAGCGGTGGATCACAGACCTGCATATTCAAGTACAGAAACAACACCAACGTGGCGATTGTCATACAAAAGGTGATCGTATCGTGCGGCTGCACGCAGGTGGAATGGTCGGGAAAACCGACAAAACCGGGAGAGAACGGCGAGATAAAGGTACTGTTCTCCAATCAGATAGGATCTGGCCACTTCGACAAGTCCATCGCCGTGTACGTTTCCTCGAGTCCAAACCAGATCATCCTCAGGGTCAGAGGGGAGGTCTTGGAGGCAGAGGAAAAAGGAGAAGCCACTTCACCGGCCCCATAAAGAGCCTTGGCGAAATGGCTTGACCAGTCACAGAGTCCGGCTTCTACTTCTTGCCGATTCTCACTTTGGCCTTGACGACCTCACCCTCACTTGTCACGACAGCTTTCCTGGCGGTGTCGAAAACAGCCCCGTCAGGGATAGTGATGGCGCATCCATCAGCCAATGCAAGTCCTCCAATATCCACAATCGAGCCTTCGGCCCCCTCAGCCGACAGTTCTCCCGCGGCATCGGAGAGTTCCAAGTAGGCATTGTAGGCCTTTCCGCCGACAATGCCCCATTTGCCTTTGACATTGACTGTGGCCTTGGCGACATTGAACATCGCGCCATTGGCGGCCAAGGAGACGCCGCAACCCTCGCTTTCCAGATTCAGAGTTCCTCCTCCGATCAGGGAGACAGAGCCGGACACGGACATCGTCTGCGCCTTCGAGGTCACGGAAGACGTGCCGCTAAGATAGATCTTCAGTCCATCGATACGGGAGTCAATACCAATCGTGGAATCATCCGTCAGGCTGATTGTCACACTGTTCAAAGTCAGTAGATTGCTGGCGGCGCTATAGGTGATCGAGCCACCTCCTAACCAAGATCCGGTTATGCTGGAGGCGTTCTCGGCAGTCACCCTGACACCACCGATCCAAAGGTCATAAGTGGTTTTCTTCCCGATCACAACCTTCGATGTGACAATCTCGCCATCCTTGACTATGCCTCTGTTAGCGGCATCGAACTTGGCTCCTTCCGGGGTAGAGATGACAAGGCCGTCGAGGTCAAGGGCATCTATATTCACCACTGAGCCGGAGCTTCCTCTCGCCGTCACCTCGGTCTCGGAACCCGTGACAGTCAGATAGGTCAAGCCATCAGCCACACCGGAGACGCCATAAACGCCGGACGCGTTCACCTTGCCGCCGCGAACCGTGAGTCTGGATGTATTCTCAGTAAGCGCGACACCGCTGCCGGAAGCGCTGGTCAGATTCAGATCTCCCGCTCCGAGAATATTCAAAGAACCGGCAGACTGAATGGCTGATCCGGACGAGTTGATGGAGCATTTCCCGTTCACACGGATTTTGAGATTCTCAATGGAAGACACGATTCCCGTCGAGGAGGAGACAATCTCGGCATTGGTCAGAGTAAGGATGTTGGAAGCCACATCGTAGGAGACACTGCCACCTTTCAGCCACGATCCTGTGACACTGGCGGCATTGTCAGCGGAAACCTTCTCGCCACCAATGGAAAGATCATACACACTCTTGATCTCCACAAGAGTCTTCACGACATCCTCGCCAACGACCACAGAGCCGGAGAAAGAGTCAAAGACAGCGTTCTCAGGCACGGTGATCTTGCACCCGTCAAGTCCAAGGCCACCAATATCGGCGATCGAACCGGAAGTTCCTTCCGCCGAAAGATAAGTCTTCGTTCCCTCGACCTTAAGATAGCCGTCAAGACCCTGACGGCTGGTGATTCCCCAGGCACCCTTCACCCTGACATCCACGTCGGAAATGGTGACTGAAGATCCGGTCTGCATCATTATACCAGCCGAAGAACCCTCGAGCTTAAGGACACCCGCACCGGTTATCGTCATTGGAGCGAAGGCACTGACAGCAGTAGCGTAAGACTTGATCGAGCAATTACCTATCACATTGATTGTTAACCCGGACACCTCCGACTTGATGCCGACATTGTTGAGAGTGGTCTCTATCTCCACATTTTCGAGTGTGAGAATCTTGGTCTCAAAATCGTACGAAACCTTTCCCTTCTTGAGCCAGGTTCCTCCGACGCTGGAAGCGTTGTTGGAGTCAATCGTGTTGCCTCCTACCCAGATGTATTTCTCCTCCGGCTCAACCGGCTCATCTTCCTTCTGAGCGATAGGAATATTATAGACGGTGCCATCCGTCATTGTCAGAATCAAGGTTTTCCCGTCTTCGGAGAGTTTTACGTCAGCGAACAGACCGCTGGCTCCATCGCCTTTATCGCCCTTGTCACCCTTCTCCCCAGGGTCACCTTTCGGGCCAGTCGCTTTGGTTCCGGTGGTGGTCCAAGTCTTTCCTCCGTCAGCAGAGACCTCCCACTCATTGGTGGACGCATTAATACGCAGCAAAGGGACGGCACCGACAGTCCCGGAATCACCTTTGTCGCCCTTATCACCTTTATCCCCCTGGTCACCCTTATCGCCCTTGTCGCCCTTCTCTCCGTCAACACCATTGGCTCGGACTTTCTGACCACCGGACAAGATCCACTCTCCGTTCAAAGTCCAATAGTAAAATCCATCAGCGTCCTTCCTGATCGAGACATCAGGCGTTTTCCCGTCAGCGCCATCACTGCCATTCTTACCATTGGTGATGGTGACCGGAGACTGTTTGTTGAAATAGATTGTGTAGCCATTCTCAACAGGGACAACAGACTTGATGTAGTCTCCTCCCTCCATAGCATTGACAAGGGCAGCCAGACTCTTAAGTTGCGAACTAAAATCATCAGTCAACGTCTCGAGGTTCTTAAGGCGCTGCTCGTGGTCTTCATAGAGTTTGCCGAGATTGTTGATCTCGTCCTGATAGTCGGTACACGACACCAACGCCGACAAAGTAATGAATGCGGCGGTGACGAAGCGGAAGCCCGACTTGAAATAATTTCTCATATAATTAAAGAATAATTGAAATAATATTAATAGAATGGTTCGGCAGGCGCTGCCTTATCGGCCAAAACTGAATTTAAATCCCACAAGACAGTTGAATTGCCAGTCGAAAGGGTCATCCTTACCTACCTTAGAGTTGAATTCATCAGGGAACATTATCACGTTTGTCTCAAGACAGAGTGAGAGACAGTGCGAAAGACGCAGATCAAATTCAAGGCCACCACGGGCACCCCAGAAAATCTTAGTACCGGTCCACAGCTTCTCGAAGCCATAGAAAGTCTCGTTATTCCTGAGCATACGGGCGGCCTCGATGTTCCTGAAACCAGCCGCGGCGCCACCGCCAGCGAACAGATTGACACTCAGTAGGCGATCTCGATGCCAGCCTCCAAACAACGACATCAGATCAAAGACGATCTCAGCACTCGAAAGCACATAATTCCATTGATAATCAAGGTAAGGATAGTTGTACCTGCCTTTGGCCTGCCAGCCGCTGAAAGAGATTCTCGCTCCTAACATCTGGTCGAACCTGCATCCGACAGACAACTGAGCCGCAGGAGAGAGTAGATCGGCGAAATCGGCCTCACCCAACGAATAGGCACCTCCTCCCAAAATCCGCACATTCCATTCGGGAGTGAAGCCAGCGGAAACAGAATTGATGGAACGAACAAGATGCCGGTCATCCTTACGGTCGGTTCCGGATGCGACAGTCGCAAAGACAAGCGTGAATAGCCAGATCAACATAAATTTTCTCGTCATCTGCTCTTATGGAGTGTTTATTAGTATGGAAGTCACGGTCTTCTAAGAAAAAAATCCCCGGCTCGTTTTCGCAAACCGGGGAAATTTATTATAGATTAATCAGAAATCAGCGATTAGTTGCCTACAGTTCTGTTAACAGTACCCTCAACCCAAACGATCAGGTCGTTCTGGCTCCACTTATGGTGGATTCTTACAGGAACCTTGATGTTGAAGTTAACAACAGTTGCGGTGTTGTTAGAGTACCAGAGGTAATCATAGTTAGCCTTGGCCTTACCAGGTGTACACTTATGTGCAGGGTCAACAACCTTACCATCGTCGAGACGATTGTTCTTGCTGTCGTATACCTGGAACTCAACACCGTTGCTGTACTCCTTCAGAGTCTTGAACTCACCGGAAAGGTCAGTCATAATCTCCTCAGGGTTAACAGTAATAAGGTCAACTACATAGTACTTGTAGAGATCGACAGGTGTATGAGATGAGAATACATAAGCACCCTTGTCACCGGCAGCGGCTCTCCAGTCATAGAACTTAACGAGGTCATAAAGAGCGACCTTGTTTCCACCATTGTCAAGAGCGTCAGTGAAAGTGATAGGTCCAAGTGGCTCAACATAAACAGGCTTCAGGAGCTCAGCCTTGAATGTGTTGTCAGCAAGCGGCAGGTAAGCGCCACACTCCTCATTGAAGACAGCCACACCAAGTTCAACATCGAAGGTGTCCTCGAAGAACTTGACAACAGCCTCAGAATCAGCGGTGGCAAGACTTGCCTTTCCTTCAGGGATGTTGATGAGATCCTTGGTGACCTCGTTGTTCAGAACCACGAGTTTGGCCTCGTGCTCACGAGTAGCGGAAGCACCATACTCAGTGGCGTTGTACTGGTACTTAATCTCAGCGATCTTCGTTCCATTAGCATACAGAACCGTGTTCTTGTACTCATACTTCGCAGGATCAGTGTAAAGCATCACTGGAGAGTTGGCAACAGCATTGTCAACAGAAAGCTTATACTCTTTGCCGCTCACACCCTTTACAGTCTTGACGTTACCAAGAGTGAAGTAGTAGAGGTAAACAAGATCTTCCTGAACGAATGAAGGGAAGTTCTTCTTAATGTTCCAAGTCTGAGCCGGGCTGAACGCTTCAGGATCAATGCTGAATGAAGGAGCGTTCTCAGGCTTGTCGTTGCAAGTGTTAGTCTCGTCATAGAAGCAGAAGTATCCAGGCTTCCAAGCATCAGCAGTCCACTGAGCGCTATGAGTATGACCAGTTGTGGTCTTAGCGAAACGCTCGTCAAGATAAACCTCGAAGTCAGCAGCACCTACCTTAAGGTCAGCCTCGTTGCCAGGAGCCTCGACGTTACCGTGGATGTTTTTAAGCTTATCCTTGTCAAGGACATCATTGGCAGGGTTGAAACTGTTGTCAGCGTACCAGTACTTAGGTATCTTGTTAGCCATCACACCCTTAGGATAAGCGAATGTAATCTTTACCGGGAGATAGACTGGCTCACGGTTGAAGTTGGTGTTGCCCAGACCCTTCCTTGGGATGAACTTAATGTACCTTACCTCCTCAACAACAGGATATGTCTTGTCGTTCACACAGTTCACGAAGTCTTCGCGACCGAGGTAAATACCAAACATGTTGGTTGTCTCGGAATCAGGCTCCTTGTACTCAAAGATATGACCAATCTTCTTGTCAGCAAGCTTGAATATTGGCTGACCATAAATGTCGACTTTACCTGTTGGAACCCACTGAGCGAACTCAAAGATAGGATCATTAGGGTCAATCGGCAAATCGATGTCAGGCAGTTCAAGCACGTGCGAGTACTTCACAGCCTCATAGAGAACATTGAAAGTCTCCTTACCCATGTCAACGGCTTCGTCAAGGACCTTCTGCTCTATGGCGTGCCAAGTGGTTGGCTGGAACTGCTCTGTACACTTGTAGTAGAAGTAGCCCAGGTCGAATACCTTGGTGATGATAGGTCTCTCAGGCTCAACTATGATGAACTTGATGTAACCTTCCTCGACAATCTTGTTGTTGACAGTGTCCTTAAGTTCTACGCGGATAAGCGGAGTTCTGCCGACGATCGACTTCGGAGCGTTCTTGCCTACCTTGGTCTCATCCGGCTCGCAGGCAAGAGGATCGGTGTCGCTGTTTGACTTGACACCACAGGCAACGATGTAAGTGCCGTCAGCCCTATTCTTAAGAAGGCTGTGGTTCTGGGTCTGTTCCGTTCCATTCTCACCAACAGAGTAAGGAACCTGAACGAAATTGAACTTCATTCCAAGATCCTTAAGCTGAGCCTCGGTGCGAGTCTTGATCTTGCGGTCATTCCAAGAGCGGCAGGAGTTGAAGATGACATCAGCTTCAACGAGTTTGTTAAGGTTGATACCCACCTCGCTGTCGTACTGAAGTTCAAGAGTGGCCACCATCTGAGCGGCGTCGTGAACACTATGATAAAGATGCATACCGCCTTCCACCGGAGCCTTGTGAGGATCATCACCATAGCCAAGAAGCTTGCCCGGCTCACTTGTGTTCTGTACGTATTTCTTCTTGGTGGCGTCCCACTTCCAGGAAGAGTACTCATGCTCAGGGTCAATGTAGGTGTACTGCTTGGCAAAAGTGGTGTAGGCAAGGCTCTCGAACACCATCTGAGAGGCATAGACAGAAGCCCAGGTTGAGGTGATTGTCTCCTTGCCCTCTCCCAACGGAGCGGTGACGGCGAGGTCAGTAATCTTGCCGTTGTCTTTTTCGTGAGGATAGAAATCGAAGGCATTATAAGGGCTGGCCTCTTCCTGAGTCATTACCTTTTCACCTTGCATAGTGATGCCGACATGCATGATGCCGTCCTTCACATCAAGGAAAGTTGCTGTAGGCTTGGAAGCGGCAGGATTGGTCGCATAGTTAGGAACGGAGGCAACTCTTGTCTTCACGAAATCCGGATCCTGCGACACTGTCCCGAGGTTCCTCTGTGTGTAATCAGGCACAATCGCATTTGAAGGATCAAGGCTGTAAAGCTTGTCATAGGTAGGGTTAAGATAAGCAAGACCCTCATGACTTGTCGTGGCACCTACGGAATAGGTATTCTCAACCGTGGTCCAGCCAGCAGCGGTGTGACGCATGTGGGCATGCTTCAAACCTTCCTCCTTAGGACCCAAGGTCATCGGCTTGTAAGGGATGTAGATGTACTCCATCGCGTTCTGACCGTCAAGTACCATCTCCGGCTTAAAGACAAGAGCCTTAAGGTAGGTATTAAGGTCAATCGTAAGAGTACCATCATAACCCTTGACGTTAGTCAGCTTAAGCTGGCCGTCAGTCCAAACAACTCCAATGCGGTCTTCCTCCTTTGGAGCCCACCTCAAGGTGGTCACTTCCTTGGTCTCATTGCCTCCGACAACGGTAACCTTTACCCAGAAACCCTTCTCTGCGCCTTCTGTGCCAGGATAGTAGTAGATACCAGTGGCATCCTTGCCATCCTCGCCTTTCGGGCCTTGTGGTCCCTGGGCTCCGGTCTCACCTTGGTCACCTTTTTCGCCCTTCTCACCCTGGGCCTTGTACTCGGTCTTGACACCATCAATGTACCAGTAACCATCCGAACCGATTGTCACCACGCTTCCCGGCTTGCCATCCTTACCGGCGGCGCCGTCTTTACCATCCTTACCATCGGCGCCATTGGTACCGTTGGTAATCTCGAATGTCTCGCCACTGCTCAATGTCACTTTGACACCTTTCGCGCTAGACTCCACATTAGTGATCACAGACCCCTTCTGAATGAGGGCCTGCAATTCCTTAGACACCTTCTCGACTGCACTCACGCGATCGGTAAGGTCGTTGATGTCGCTTTTATAGTCCTGACAGGACACAAAAGCACCTGCACACAGAACCAATGTGGCTCCAAGCAGGAAAGAATTGATCAACTTTTTGTTCATAACAAAAAAAATAAAAGAATAAAATAACTTTATTGTTTATGGTCTTTTTTAAATAAGCGAGCAATCTTTGCCCTATTTTGCTCTCATTGTTCCTCTTAGTAATAAATATGTTTTGCGCCCCAACAAGGGGGGGGGTACTCCATAACACAACGACAAATATATGGGTTTAATTTTTCATAAACAAGTTTTTTCGTCAAGAAATCGCAAAAAAAAGCTCAAAAAACATTTATTACTAAGAGTGACATCCCATTTCTCACGGGAATCCACGTCACAAGCTTCCGGAACGGACATATTCATAAGCAAAACCCACCTCCGACATGCACTTTGCATGCGGAAATGACGGAATTATTCACTACCTTTGGAGGTGTCAGGCTCTTCAACACTTCGGTAGGCTCTGTGCGGTGCAGTAGCCAGAGACCGACTGATAAATAGACGTCTATCATAACGGACGCCATGACCGATGAAGTGGATGACGGAATAAATGACGGAATAAATGACGGAATAACACGGGAACAAATGTACACTCCACCTTTCACAGTCTCCGCAAAAGCCATCAATCTCATTGCGGAGATCTCCGCACAAATAGAGCGCTATTCGATACGAATGGAGCAAAGTGATTCGTTAAGGTTGCGAAAAGCGAATCGCGTGAAGACGGTGCATTCTTCATTGGCGATTGAAGGCAATACTCTTTCGGAAGGCGATGTGACAGCTATCCTGGAGGGGAAAACAGTAATCGCCCCGCAAAGGCAGATTCTTGAAGTAAAGAACGCTCTCAAAACATACGAATTATACAACACACTCAACCCATTTTCGATAGAGGATCTTCTAAAGGCTCATTATACAATGATGTGCGGCCTGCTTGATGATGCCGGAATATTCAGGAAAAATGGTGTGGGAGTCTTTGATGGAACGAATATCATACACATCGCACCGCCGGCTGAAAGGGTAAAGGATTTGATGGATGATTTGTTCGAGTGGCTGCGGTCATCGTCCGATCATCTACTTATACGAAGTTGTGTATTCCATTATGAGTTTGAATTCATCCACCCATTCTCGGACGGCAACGGCAGGACTGGGAGACTATGGCAATCACTCATTCTCGGGAAGATAAACCCGATATTCGAACACCTTCCGGTTGAGAATATGGTCTATTCGCACCAGCATGACTATTATCAGGCAATATCCCAAAGTTCGTCAAAGGGGGACTGCCAGCCATTCATTGATTTTATGCTTCAAGAGATACTTGACACTCTCATGGAGCACCAAGGGAAATCTCTCTATGAAATCGGTGCTGAGTACAACCTCAGCGAGAGTGAGATTCAAGCGTTAGGGTTCATAAGGGCAGACAGGCGGATCACGGCGGTCAAATTATCGGATAAGATAGGACTGAAACCCAGACAAGCCGAGCGCATCCTGTCAAGCCTTAAAAGCAAAGGGATAATCCAGAGAGACGGCGCGAAGCGTAATGGAGTCTGGAATATCTTAGTATAATAACAGGTTGTCTGGAACAAAACGCGGCAGACTACCAAACAAGGGAATGGTGGTTCTCGGCATTCCAATCAACGAGCGACTGCAAAAAAAGAGGCCGGTGGCGGAGAAGCCAACGGCCTCAATCATTATGTTTATGTAAGGGTTAGACTTGTTTGGCTCAGCGAGGCAAGAATGAGATATTCTAGAAATTGGTCAGGAGACGGGCGTTGCGCATTCTGTCCAGACGGTCTGAACCGCCAAGATAGTGCTCGGTGACCAAGAGACTGGAGTGGCCGAGAGATTCCGAGATAAATGTGAGATCCACGCCCTGACGAAGGAGAACTGTGGCGAAACTGTGTCTGGCTGAATAGGTTGTGAACGGTGGTATTCCCAACTCCTCGGCTATTTTCTTCAAGGCGTTGTTGCACATGCTGATGACTTTACGGACGGTGTTGGAGATGGAAAGCATGTCAGTGGCACCTTCGGCATAGTCAAACAGGAGGGTTTCGGGATTGCCGTCGTATGGATTGCCCCAGCGGCGGAGAATGTCCATCATCTCAGGAGTGATCACGGCACGGATAATCTTTGATCCGCCATAGGCACGAGCAGTCTTGGAGCGAAGGAAACAAATCTCACCGTCTATTATATTCTTATATTTAAGGAATAGCATGTCGCGGAAATTGATGCCATTGCAAAGGTAGGAGAAGAGCCATAGGTCGCGGTAGCGCTCCCTGGACGCGGTGCCTTTGTAGGCGACTATTTTACGAATATGATCGTACGAGAGGGCGAGGCTTCTGGAACTGCCTTTGGGAATTATGTACTTGCCACGGCCGAACGGAAACATTGATTCCTTGACCAAGCCAGCGGCCGCGGCATCGTTCATAACACAACGGAGGGTTTTCATGTAGATGCAGATTGTGGTCATCGCCTTGTTCTCCTTCTTGAGGAAACTCTCGAAAGCGTTAAACCATGAAACAGACAACTTACTGAACAAGATTTCCTTACCGGCGAACCGTTCTACATTTTTCAGAGTCGTACGGCAGCGATAGTAGGAGTTTATCCTCCCCTCAGCTTGAAATTTGTCCATCATTGACTCGAGCGCTGCGTTTAACGTCTTGTCAACGGGTTTACCTAATCTGGCCTCCAAAGTCTCAAATGAAAACGCACCTTTCTCAAGTAAAGCTTCAACTTCGGCGCTTATCTGATTGAATTTCGTGATGATGTCAGCGTGGCAATCGGGCATGCGCTTAGAGTAGGATATCCGTTTCCACTCTGAGGCAGGGAGATCGACTCCTGTTGGGTAGTACTTTTGGATACGGTTGTAAACAACCTCAATCTTGACTGGGAACACACCTGATTTCTTTGCTCTGCGCCTGTCAAGCACAGCTATGACGGAGACTCCGTCCTTAGAGATTTTCAACATAGCATTAATTATTTATGGGTGAATAATTTGCATGCAATTTATATACATCGGCAAGCGTACATAGCCTATAGAGTTGATAGTAAGACAGAGAGGCTGCACGTAAGGAAACGTGTATGTAAACGTGGATACAAAGTTAATTCAGGCGTGATCAGTAAACGTGTGAAAGACAGGAAACAGCAAAATGCTGCCAGTCAGATTTGACTAGCAGCATTCCGTAAGCGACTGAACATCAAAGGGTGGAGCCCCAACTAATGATTATGAGACGGTTGGGGAAACGGACTGGACAGCACAGAGACGCAACGGCGACACCCTTAGAAAGCCGCCGCACTGGCAGAGCGGGCGTGCCGCTGGTGAGGCGGACGGCGTCCCGGCGGGCGCGGCCAAGGCGTGACCCGCGCACACAAAGAAAGGAGCCCCGACGTCGTATGACGTCGGGGCTCCCCGAAGTACG